>OIWU01001714.1_pt1 | contig 20567 bp, 14 predicted proteins | sample 1587711 | NCBI WGS metagenome assembly OIWU01 (sample SAMEA3888909, study PRJEB22519) | human gut metagenome | biome: human gut; feature: human-associated habitat; material: faeces | place: Denmark | collected 2010 | reverse complement strand
TGATACCGATTTAATTATATATGTGGATACAGCTTACCAAAACGCCCTGTATCTCACAGTCTTTGACGATAATATCTTTCATTTCTTTGTTTTCAGGATGAAGCACCACTTTCCCGTTCCTTTTATAAAAACGTTTCAGCGTTGTTTCGCCATTCATCATAGCGACTATAATATCGCCGTTCTCTGCCGTGTTCTGCTTTCTGATAACGACAAGATCGCCGTGCTTGATTCCGATGTCAATCATACTATCGCCGTGCGTATGAAGAATAAACAAATCCCCACCGCCGAAAATCGCTCGCGGAAGCGTAACGCTTTCTTCTATCTGCTCCACCGCGTCAACAGGTTGTCCGCACGCGATAGAACCGACGATAGGCGTGATTGCCACTCCGCTCGGCTTCAGCTTCGGCATTACGTCGATATTGCCGAGCCTTGTCCGCTCTATCCTGCCGCTGTTTTCAAGAGCAAGAATATACGTTCTTACAAGGTTAAGCGAACTCATATTCAATGCTTTCATTACCTCTCTGAAACTCGGCGATTTGCCTTTTCTCTTTTGGTAGTCGATAATGAAACTTTCCATATTGTCCAATGTCGTCGTGTTGAGCGTTCTCATCCGTAGTACCTCTTTTTACTAAACTGAACACCGCGTTCAATTTAGAATGTAGCCGTATTATATCACAAAAGACTATCTATTTCAAATTTTCATTTCCCAATATTGGGAAGTGAACGATATTTTTTTATTTTTCCGAAAAAATAATGCCCTTACCGAAGTAAGAGCATTTGTTTCCTGCATAAAGACACATCAAACGGTGTCATTCCTTCTTTTCGTTCAGCTTTGCATAAAGGTTTTTAATCGCTTCGAGTCCTGCTTTTTCGCCGTTCTCTACCGCTTTGCCGTACATTTCAATTGCTTTCTTATAGTCTTTTCTCACACCAAATCCGTTTTCATAGCAGATTCCGAGATTGTGATACGCAACACCCGAACTGTACTTTTCAGCAGCAGTCCTAAAACACTTAACCGCTTCTTTTTTGTCTTCTTTCACACCATTGCCTTGCAGATAGCAAAGCCCGATATTGATAATCGCTTCTTCCTCGCCGAGATTGTATGCGTCGGTAAATAATTCAAAGGCTTTTTTGTATGCCGCTTCGGTTTTGACGGTATAGTAGTAATAAAGCCCCACTTGCAGACACGCTGACGGATTTTCGCCATTGACGCTCTTTTTCAGCCAATGAAGTGCCGTTTCCCTATCGGCGGTCACGCCGTAGTACCCGCAAGCATACGCCATACCGAGATTATATTGCGCGGCGGCGTTGCCGAGTTTCGCGGCTCGTTTGAAAAGTTTAAGGGCGGTTTTTTCGTCCCTTTCGAGTCCTAATTCGTCGCCGAGATACGCTTCCGCCATTCTTTCGATTGCGTCGGGAAAATCCATTTCTGCCGCCGCCTGATAGTATCGTAAAGCGTTTTTATAATCTTTCTTTTGCTCTTCGCAAATCGTCGCAATCGCCCAATATAGCCCGACAACTTCCAACTCACATTCCGCAAAACAATCGAGTGCGTCGTCGTATCTGCCTTTTTTGTAATAGTAATACCCCAAGTCAAGCAATGCGTCATCCTGACAAAGGTTCGCCGCTCTTTTAAGATAATGAATATACTTCCTCTCATCAGGTTCTATTCCGTACCAACCTTCTTCGTATATGCGGGCTTGCATATAAAGGCTTTCCGGATCATTGTGTTTCACGCCGTCCGCTAAATACGCCAACCCTTTTTCGTAGTCGTGAGGAACAAACCTGTCATTGAGATAGACGTAAGCCAAATCGAAATTGAGAGAATAATCGCCAAGACTTAAACCCTTTTCATACCATTCGATTGCTTTCGGCACGTCTTGTAATGTTTCATCGTTCAGGTAGATAAAGCCGATTTTCTTTGCAATCTCTGTATCTCCGAGATAAAATGCGCGCTCGTAAAACTGCAACGCTTTTTTGATATTGTCGATTTCGGGCGTTTTAATCGGCATCTCAAAGTAATACAAATCGCCGAGATTTCTCGCCGCCGCCGAAGAACCCAAATCAGAAGCCTTTGTATAATACTCGATTGCCTTTTGCAAATCCTTTTTTACGGCGTGTCCGTGCTGATAACAAAAGCCAAGGCGAATAAAACATTCCGTTTCGCCTTCTTTTGCTCCTGCCGTATATGTATCGAACGACTTTTTATACTCGTTACGATAATCGAACGTATCGCCAAGCGCGGCGTATACCAAAACATCCTTTTCGATTGCCTTTTTGTAATAAGCCGCCGCAGTTTTGAAGTCGGCTTCGTCCATATATAAGTCGCCGATCAAAGCGTAATATTTCGGCTTCTTCTCGGCGAGTTGCTTGTATTCTTTTATTTTATCGTTTATAGTGTTCATATTACCTTTTTACTGATCAGTTAATGATTTAGCGATTTTATGTAATTATACCACTCATCGACAACATCTAAATACGGTTTACCCTCTATTACAATTTGAGTATTCATATTGATCTGCCAAACATAATTAGTGCCATAAACTCTTGCGATATAATATGCCAAACTATCAGTTTGCACACGGTGTATAAAAGTCGTTCCTTTTTCGGTATAAATTGCCGAAAAACAATCGGCAAATAACCAAAAATCAAAATCATCAACCGTCGGTGTTTTGACTTTGTATTTTTTATACAATGTCAAAGTTTGCAAATATGTTTCTTTTTCTTTTACTTCTTTGTTATAAGGAAAATTCTTTGCTTGCCCCGTAAACAGATAATACCACATTGCCATAGCATACTTTGATGTGCTTGCGTGCATTTCGGGTATCACTTCACGCGCATAACCGCTTTTCCCAAGATAAAATAATATATGATGAATATATTCGTGCGAAAAAGAACCGACAGAATACATATTGATGTAATCGCTATACGCATACCCCGTAATACCTGTAGATTTTAGACCATCGTCCAAATAGACGTTAATGTCATACATATTGCTTATGTTGAACACTTCGTCGCTTTCTTTTGTAGTTTTAGCATTATCTTTTAACCAATCGGTTAAAACACTGTATTTTGTAGAAAAAACATCGGCAGGCAATATTATATCGTTATATTCTCTGTTGATATAATAGGTGAAACAGCCTTGTTTAACTTTATATTCGTATTCTTTTGAATATGGCTCAAACGAATATTCGGGTAAACAGACGCCGTATTTCTCAGATAAAAATGAACTCAAATCGTCTTTACTCATAGAAAGAATGTCGATATACGTTTTATTATCGGATAACAAATCTTCTATAAGGCGTTTAGCAAAACTGAATGCGATTTTTCGTTCGTCATCTGCAAGATTGTCGATTTCATACAACGGAAATTGTAAGTCGGAGTATATAGAGTTTTTATTGATAACGGATAAAGGAAATTTTTCGCAAAGAGGCGAATTTGTCAGCAATGCGGAAATACCCGCATAAACACCAAACGGTAAATCGCTTTCTATATTTTGCGAATATAAAAACCAACTTACAATTTCTTCATAAGATGTTTTTGACGGTAATGAAATGCACAAGCCTAACGTTTCGTTAATCCCACAATTAGAAACAAAATTATCGCTTATTATAACGGTAAAATCTGTTTTTAGCAAGGTGTTACTTTTTATCAAAGAATATGCGCCAATCGAGTTTTCTATTAAAAAGTCTATTGTTTTATCGTCTTTAATGTCTGAACCAAGATAAATTTCAACGCTCTCTTTACTATATACTTTATCAAAATTAAATTCATTTGAAGTGTTTAAGTCTTTAACCTTCAATTCGCAACTATCCGTCAAATATTTGGGATCATAGTGCTTTTTTGTACAACAAGCTAACATTGTAGCAGACAGAATAAGCAAAACAACAACTAACGATATTACTACAACACGTTTCTTTGTAGTAGTAATTTTTCCTATATGCTCTGTTTCTCGCTTTAACAAGTTAAACCTCATTTTACATCTCCCATTATTACAACGTTGCAAACGGTTTGGACGATATAAGTTTGTAATCGTCATCGTGCGTGTAAAACTGCTCCATAAGCCAATAAATGCCGTTCGTCCCCTTTTTCAATTTCTTTGACAGTAACTCTCTCGTTATCGGCATTACCTGAAATATACTGATGTATTTATGCTCGGAAACATAGCATTTTACAATACTCGGCGATTTGAATACTTCGGGTAATAAGAGTACCGTCCCGCAATACTTCCCGTCAAGTCCCATATCTACCGTATCGGAAACGGTGAGATTATCCTGTTCGTTAAAAGCATATTCGGCGGTAGACCAAAGCAATGAATTTAAGAAAAGCCACTCGGTTGAATCCTCGTTGACCTCCACTTCCGGTGCAATCAACATCATATATTCGTTGCGGCGATTCGCCTTTCTTCCCCAACCTATATCGCGTTCGGGCATCAGGTAATCGCTTGCGCCGATTGTACACAGTTTCCAAAACGGCATTTCGTCTGTCGGTTTGAAAACGAGCGTCGTAATCGGTTTCATATCTTTCGGCAAAACATTCTTTTTCAGTTTCAAGCTGAAAATCGGTTCTTCCCCGAAAACGGTTTTATAATGGTCGTATAGTTTTTGCTGTCTTTTGCTTTTCATCTTTACTTCCATAAACGACAGTTCCCTTGTCAGTATTCCTCTTTTATTTTAGCAACAAAGGCGTTAAATTCATCAATCACCTTTCGCGGTGATTTGATTTTCACTTTACCCTGCGTTCCGACGATCCACGCAAAGAACGTTTTTGAAATCTGCACCGTTATGTCAACCGAATAGGTTTCTTCGTCTGCTTTCTTTATGCGTATGTCATCTCCGAAACGGTCAAACATATCCGACAAAATATTTGCCGTAAACAGCAATGTAACGTTCTGACTTTCACCTCCAAACATCGAAAATACTTGTTTCCGATATTCTTCCGTGTTGAACAGTTCGTATTCGGGGTGTGCCTCGCGCTCAAGCTCTTCCACTTTTACGCTCTCCATCTTGTCAAGCCGATATGTAACTATATCGTCGTGTCCTTTCGAGAAACACAACAAGTAATAATTGTCCTTGTTCCATACCATAAACGCAGGGCTTACGGTATAACGGTTGCCGTTCTTCCGATAAACCTTTTTATGCTTGTCGTCGTAATTGAAGTAAAGGAACGATATTTGCTTGTTCTCGTTTATCGCACATTCGATAGCGTCCACGTTATAAATAAACGAACTGCTACCCTTTCTGCCTTTATCAAGCGAAATAATGTGCTTTGAAATGCTCTCCGCTTGGTGAGTACAAAGTGTTTCCGCAAGTCTGCCGACAAGTGCTTTCTTTTGTGCAACAGGAAGTTTCGACGCATTGATAACGTCCGCAAGCATAACCACTTCTGCCGTTTCAAGCGAACGATTCACCACATAATAGTAATGATATTTCTTTTTGTAGGAAAGAACCTCATAACCGTTGTCGCACAAAGTCGCTATATCCTGAACGAGAATTTTGCGTGACACATTCAGTCCGCGCAAGGCAAGAAGCTCGGATATTTCGTCGGTATTTAAGGCGTGGTTCTCATCTGTGTTTTTACAGAGAATATCCCATAAGACAAGCAGTTTGATTTTATGCGCTTCGTTTGCCATAATTCTCACCCCGTTATTTAATAACGATCGTTAATCTTCATTTTTGCCGCAGTTATTATATATAGGTTTCGCTAAGTGAATCAATTTATATTCTAAGTCCTCGTGATGTAACGCGCAAATTTTGAATGTTTTAATTGTTTCAATGGCTTCATCCATTTTTGCTCGCGCCAACTTATTATACGTCTTTGAACCCGATAATTTTTTTGCTACCGTTTTTCCAAGAGTGTTGCCTGTATCAGTGGGGGAAATGTACTGCTTCAAGCGTCTTTTTATTTTTCTTGCGTATGCACTTCCGACATAAACGACTTCATCTTTGTCGTAAATAATATAAACGCCGTTAAAATCAAATTTACTTAAATCGCTAAAATCACCATATACGGGATTATTTATATTCAAGAATAAATCTTCTATTTTCATCGTTATTCTCCTCGTATTGATAATGAGTTTATGACACTCATACGATTTGCCATAATTCTCACCCTTTTCGGTTTCTTATATTATAGCATATTTTTCCGATTTTTTCAATCTGTTTTGCGTGGTAAAAGAAAAGTCGGAACAGGTTATCCTATCCCGACTTGTCATTTCTCAAATCATTTTTACATTAAACTTATAAGAATATTACTCGACACCGAGTGCTTTATATACGGCATCTTCTGCCGAAGTATAAGGAATCAACTGAAACGCACTCATCAAGTCTGCCGGAACGGTGGCAAAATCTACGAACGACGTGCTTGGTAACAAAACCTTTTTCGCTCCCGAATCAAGACAAACCTGTAAAACATTTGCAAGCTCATCGGCTTTAATAAGCGTTCCGCTAATCGAAATATCCCCGATTACTACAAGATTTGCAAGCGTGGATCTTCCGAGAGCAATAGAACACAACGAAATCAACGTAGGCAAAGCAAGTTTGCCTGTAATTCCTATGCCTTGAAGGTCTTGATAGTTGATAATATAGTCTTTCGTAGTTGTGCTGATTGAGCCGCTGATTCTGTTGCTGTTTGCTTTTAAGAAATTGAATGCGGTATTTGTTGCCTCTTTCGCATCTCTGTCTGCGCCGAGTCCCGTTCTTTCAAATTTTCCGTTACCGGGTAACATCTGACTTTCAAGTCTGAAAAGACCAATCATTCCTGATTTTCCGCGCGAAACGGTATATACTTGTCCCGGATTGCATATTCCATCGGGAATCAGTTTTCCGCCGCCCTGTTCGGGAACGGCAACGTACTTTTCTTCAAAGGTTTCGTTGTCTATATAAGAGAAATTAACGTCGTAGAATTCCATTCCGCCGAGTTTTTTGAGTTGTTCTTTTACTCTGCGACGCATTTCAAGGGAAATCTTAACGATTTCTTCCAAATCGTCCTTTGAAAACTCTCCGTCGGGATACAACAGCTTCAAATACCCGTCTATCATCTTGCGAACGGCAATGGTATCGCGCTGATTCAGATTCTTTCCAAGACGGAAATATCTGTCCAACGCGTCGCCATATTGTTCTTTTCTCAATTCTCTGATAAACTCGGCAAGGTAATCGGTTATAAAACCGTAATCGTTCGTAAAGTGTTCGGGACGGAATTTCGGAACTTCCCAACCGGGAAGATAACAGTGCATACGGTCTAAAAATGCGGTATCCGTACCCATTTCGGGCGGAAAAGGATCAAACAGGCTTGACGTTTTCAACAACACGTCAACGCTCTGATTGATATTGCCGACAAACACCATAGACGCCGAAGCCGCTTTTTCTTCTTTGCCACGGGCAAACGATCCCGACGCCATATAGTCTTTCATTATTTGTATGCCGTCTTTGTCCTTGAATCTGATACCCGCAACTTCATCGAACGCAACGCAGTCCCACAATCCGACAAGCCCGACGGACTTCCTGCTCATATTGTAAAACAAGTTCGCAACCGTTGTCTGCCCGCCTGAAACAAGAATACTGTTAGGCGATATTTCCTTATATAAATGCGATTTACCCGTACTTCTCGGTCCGAGTTCGCATAAATTGAAATTGTTTTCGACAAGGGGCAACATTCTTGTTATTAAGAGCCACTTTTCTCTATAAGAAAGCGTATCCGGCTCCATTCCGATAGAACGCAACAAAACGTCTATCCACTCGTCTTTTGTGAAATTCTTTCTGCCGCGTTTCAACTCATCCAAGTCAACGTGCGGCATTTGAATCGGCGTAAGTTTTCTGATGTGTATAGGACAATCGTTCTTCTCTTCTTCTATGTATTCGTATTCGAGTTGAACGATACACCAAATACCGCCGCAAAGCAATCTGTCGTGCTTTTCAGGGTATTCGTCCGCAATAGGAATACCGCGCAATCCTAAATTAGAAAATGTCGCATAGAAACGGTCATCTCTGATATTGAGTTCGACCGTAATCATATCTATTACCGTGTGGCTTCCGTTTTTACGCAGAACTGACAGAATTTTTTGCGCTTCGTCCGGGCGAACGAAATTATCCGCCAAAATACGTTTAACCTTTTGAACGCCCTCTTCGATAATTGCAGGATCGTCAGAACTGCAATACTGTCCAAGCAAAAACTCCAACACATAAACGGGAACGTTTGCGCCTTCTTTTATTTGTTTCGTAAGGTCTTTGCGGACAATCTTCCCGTCAAAGGTTTCCCGAAGTTTTTCCTTTATTTCTTCCCGATTGCTTTTCATTGCTTCTTCCATCACCATACCCTCCGTCAGTTCTCGTCACCGAAAAAACTGAATTCACCGACAGAAAAGGCTATGTCGATTTGGAATTCTTCTTTCTGTGGCGTTTGTAATCCTGCTTCGTCTTTCATCACAAGATAATACTTCGCTCGATTATTATAGTTGATAGGTTTCAGATTGAACGTACATCTGAACGTTCTGTCCTGCTCGTTTTCGCTTGTTTTATTGGCAATAATCTTTGCTACGTCGCTTACCTGCGTTCCGTTTTCATCGATAAAGAACAGTACATACGTTTCGGGAACTTTGATACCGCCCACCACTTCTTTCTGATAGAAGTTGAGCGAGAATATCATATTGCAAATTTTTCTGCTTGCCGAAAGCAGCCCTATTTCTACGGGTTTCGTATCGAATTTATCACGGTTTTTCTGATACTCTGCGTTTGTGCTTCTGACAAACCGATAGTCGATGATAGGAACGACCAACTCTTGCAAACTGATTCCGCCGTGGACAAAGTTCAAACCGCCGCCGTTCATCTTTATGCGGATATTTTCTCTCGGTGCAAAGCCGTCGTATTGCGTTCCGTCCAAAAACTTCACGGGCATCAGGTATTCAGGCGTTGCTCCCTTTTCCATAATGGCATAGCGACGAGCATATTCTACTTCTTTACCGCCGAAGTCCGAACGGTCAATCTTATCGCTTTCAAGAAGCGGTTTTGCCGTATACAAGAAGCCGTGATCTGCCGTAATCAGAACTCGTGTGCCGCGGAACTCATTGCATATTATCCTCACCATATTCTTTATCTCGGAAATGGCTTCGTCGCACGCCGAAAATACAAGTTTTTCGGAAGTATGCGCCGTTTCGTCTATCTTATCGTGATAGATATAAACCACGTCCATACCCTTAATAAGCTCTTGCCTGTCGGCACGCTTCATCTCGATAATATCCCTGTATTTTACCGCAACGCTGTTTCTGTTTGCTTCTTTTAATATCTTATCCCGATAAATACTATCGGTCGGTTCTCCGTCGGCAAGTACCGAAACACTACTGTTCTTCTCCACTACCGATAGTTTTTTATGCGGAAGCAATGCTGCCACTCCGAATTTTGTAATGCTCGGAAATACCGCCTGACAAGACGAAATGTCCACTTTACTTTGCGTTTCTATCTTTAATTGCTCCGCAAGACTTACTCCTACCGCATAACGCATTGCATCGGATATGATTACAAAAATTCGGCTATCCGCGCGACTGATTTTATTAGCGTAGAAATCTTCCTGCCGCATTACGCCTTGAATCTGTCCGTAATCACGCAGTTCTTCGGCGCACATATCCGACCAATTATTGCCGAGTTCACCCAAGAACCAAACGGAATACAAGCCTTCGATTTTGTCCACGACAGACTTTATCATATCGTCAAGGACGGGGTTTGATTCCTTTAAGCAATTCGTAAAGAACAAATTGAATTGCCGATAATACGAATCCATTTTATAATACTCTGACGTATACAGATTCCATATTTCTTTTGCCGAAACAGCGTGAAAGCCCGTCGAGTGCTTTATATAAAAATCCTGCATTTCGGCAACCTGATAGATTGCTTCATAATAGTTTTCTACAAAATGATACCAAACGGTTGTTCTGCGTGTTTCTACAACTCTCCTTATGACATCCGTGCGAATGAAATCGTCCTTTATTTCGGTCATCAATTTGAAGAGAATACACTCGTCTATGCACGGGAATATCTCCGTACCGAACAATTCTTCGATAGAAAGTTGACTTAATCGACGATAGAGTTGATGTTTTTCTTCTATCTGTTCCGCCACCTGCTTCAAGCCGTCGTTATAAACGCTATGTAGCCACTCCGACACGAAATCGTAGCAGTATGCTTGATGTGGTACAGATACAAACGCGCCGAGTGCCGCAAACTTTTCTTCTCGTATCGTCCTCGATAATGCGGTAAGCATTATGTGCGAAGCAAGATCGGATAGCTTCGGCTCGTCGCTCGTATACCCTGTTGCTTGCCCGACTAAAAGCCAAAACGCTTTTGCCACATTAAAGCTCGTTATACTACGGTAAATTTCGTTGCTTTCATTATCAAGTCCTGCGGAAAGCACCGCTCGAACAATCGCATTTGGCGTGGTATCTTTTGCGCCGCAAATAACCGATAAAACAGCCAAATGCAACTGTGGCGCAGTCGTAATATTTTTGCCGATACTCGCAACTTTCGCACGGCGTTCTTTGCTATTAAAGAACTTATGATAGCCGCGCACCGAACTTCTGATAATCGGTGAAACGGGAAGCCCCATTTCGTCCATCCAAATAGAATTAAGATCGGCATAAAACTCTTCGCTGTAAAGTTCTATGTTCAAAAGCCAATCGTTTTCAAGATTATCCGTATAGGAAAACGGATTATATACGAGAAAATTGCTGACGGTATCATCAACGGTCAACAGCTTCTTTATTTCAAAGTTATTTTTGCCTGTAAGAACAATCAACTTTGCATTGGTCAGAGTGATTTCGTCGAGTTTATCTTCAAACTCTCTGTCCTCGTCTTTCCAAAAGATGATTCTGCGTTTATAAAATTCAGGCAATGGCGCGGCAAACCTTCGATTCAAGTCAGCCAAAACTTTCTCTGTATCCATACGTCCTCCTAAGTTACTTTATCGGTGCTAATACGTCCTTAAATATCTCGTAGTTATGCTTTACACCGTCGTCAAGGTCAATAGAAATCATCATATCGGCAAGGTGATGTACTTTTTCTTCAAACTTGCCTATTTCTTCCGCTTGCGCCGTAAGAGTCTGCAACTTTTTCGAAAGCGTTACCCTATCCGATCCGCTCGCATTCAGAAGTCTTTGATTGCAGTCGTCTATTGCCGTGCGATAACGTGCTTGTTGTTCGTGAACATAGTCCGTTCTCATCCTTGCAAGCGTGTCCGGCTGATAACGGTGCATATAGATAAGTGCCTTAAACCCGTTCTTTTTGCCGCTATCGAACAACCAATAGATAGGACGTTTCTGATATATTTTGAGATGATCCGCATAAAAACCGTTTAAGAAATACTCACGGATAACGTCGCGCGGAAGCCCTTTTCCGCCGAGCGCGCCTGCAATAAATCTCAAATTCTCTTCAAGCGTATCTGCACCGTAAACCACTTCGACAAACTTAACGAACTTGCCTACAATATCGTCTGCAAAATATTCGTCGTCGCATATAGGGATAATGTTGTCGGCATCGGGAATATAGGTGGAATACTTACTGCTATCCCATTCTCCGCCCGCATACACAAGCCCTTCTACATCAAGGCTGTACCTGCCGAACATACAACCGACAGCATAAGAAATCAGCGACTTAATTTCTCTCGTTAAGTCCGCCTTTCTTACCGTAACGTCTTTATCTTCGACTTCCGGGGTAAGCTCGTCCTGCAACCCGTAAATATCAATAAAGATACGGTTGAGTTCTTCTTCGTTCGCTTTGAGTGTATTAAATCTCTCGTTGCACTCCGCTTCCCACTCTTTATATTTATCTGCAATCAATCTGCCCATTTTTGTTTGTCCTCACTTCTTTCCTTCACCGTTAATTGCTTTGGTTTGCCAACATTTTATTTTCCTCAATCAAATAAGTGCATAACGATGCCGCTAAATTGATTGCCAAGTTTGCAAGTGATTTTGAAATCGTCGAATCGACCGCGCCTGCCCCGTGCGAAGCCGCATTGTTGCGAATAAACGGCAAGCTCATAAGTACACTATCCTTAAATCCGACCGGGTTTATCGTATTCGGTAAATTGCATTGATTCGCCACTTTTTCTGTCAGTGCTTTCGCATTCCCTTTTTCAGATCCGAGAACAATTTTCATAACGCTTTCATAGCTCTTCTCGGCATTGACAATCGCTTCCGGATAGTCGCTTTTTGAGAAAAATTCAATCGCCTTCTGCAATTCATTGTAAGCAGACTTGAATTTCGGATCACAATCAGTCAGTTTTTTCACTTTTTCCAATGCCTTTCGCTTCAAATCGACTTCAAATTGTTTCGCGTCTATTTTCACCATCTTTCCATCAGCCAATAGCCACGGAACATCGTTTTGTGAAAAGGTTTTATTGATCTCGTTTGCAAATGCTTTCTTCTCTTTCGCAGATAACACTTCGTATTGCAATTCGATTACATCAAAAAGGCAAGCCGTAAACCCGCACAATTGATCTTGCACCGAAGGGATTCCATACCCCAAATTCATCATTTCAAGGTTAAACAGGTCATATCCGATTTCGTGGTTATACAAAGCGAGTGCGTACTTAAAAGCGTCTATCTCTATTGTTTCTTTGTTGTATCTGCTTGTCCTAATCTTTTGGGGTTCGCTGAAAGTCCGCATAATACCAACAATATCTTTTTTCGTTGCAAAAGTAATCGTGCCGAAAAAATCATCCTGTTTATCGGTATCTTTTTGAGATAACAAATCACTATATCTTTTAGAAAAAAGCATATTCCCTCCTGTTTTAAGTTCTAATACTTAAAACCGTCCTTTTATATCAGCGGATGCTTTTTGAAATCCCACGATGTTTCAAACGAGTCCCAATCAGATTTCGATAATTCTATATTTGAATCAACATTGTCATCTACCGCTTTTTTCAGACTTTCAGAAATTATAATTGGTAATTTTTTTAGGTGATCTACCTCAAAATTTATAGTCGGGCTAATTATACTGAGAAGTCTATATTGCAACTCACTATTGACAAAGCCTAAAAGATAGTTAAAAAGTTTACTATCAAGACAATGCACAGAATCTCCGCCACCACCGAATATACTATTGTCTAAATATCTCATCGACAATTTGTAACTCGTAATCGCGGAATATGTCATACATTTCTTAAAATAATACTGTGTATTTTGTGGTCTTGATCGTTGCTTGCCATTCTCGTCTGTAAAGTTTTTAATCTCGTACCCATTGTTTTTCCAATTTACCACAAATTCCAAATTTCCATTCCATTTTCTAAATTCGCCTCCTTTAGCATAAGGATACCACTTAGCCGGATTTTCTATGGTTTCATTACAATCGTTAACATTAAAAGATATGGAACTAATCTGAACTTCAAACCAATATCTCATAAATCTATCAACAGATCCGGTCGATAATCCCTTTGGTACGTTCGCTAACTTTCCCAAAGGTATGCCGTTTTTGAAAGCATTAAAAATCCCACAACCAACCCAATATGCAATTGGACTACCGGGAATTTTAGAGAAGTTACTTTCTGTTGCCTCAAAAAAGTATTTACAGTTCTCTGAACTCAATGCCTCTAATACTTTTTGCCGCTGTACTTCCATTCCTCCCTTAAAATTAGAAAGTCGGAAATACAAACCATTACACGTTTCTCTGCCATTTTTCAAAACGAACGTGCAAATCGGAACAGTTGCTTCTTCATAAGCCGAATATTCCATTTGAATCAGCGTTGCAATCGATTTATTGTTAATGATATACTCACGCAACTTTTCGTATGTTTTGATAAACATCCACACAAAAGGAGTCATATATCCCGAATAACCGTTTTCTTTACAGAAAAGCAGGTTTCGATAAATAAACACACTAAACAAATCGCCGCCGTATGCCTTATAATTGTTATCTACAAAGCCTTTTAATTTATTGTCATACTTATTCAAATACGGTGGATTTGTTGCGACAACGGCATACTTGTTTGCCATAATCTCCGCCACTTGCACCATAGGCAGAAACTTATTCAATGCTTCATCTTTGAAAAGGCTTACGTCGTCGATAATTTCGTCGAAACGACGTTTCAACGCCGCGAAATCAGCTCTCGGCATTTGAAGAATTGAACCATATTCTTTGGCATCATAAAACGTGTCAACGAGTTGCTGTAAATCGTTCTTTAACGCCGAATTATTACCTACGATATAGTCAAAAACGTCCTTACTGAAATTATTGCTTTCCTCAACCGAATAAATCTTCGGCTGAACGCCACGCTCAAAGAAGCGACGATCATACTGACGCGCTTTCATCATTACGGAAAAATAAGCAAGCTGTGTCGCTCTATCGTCAATATCAAGTCCGAATAAATTGTTTTCTACGATAATTTGAGCCGCGTCGCGTGCAGAATAACCGTATTCCGTATAGATTTTAACGAGAACGTCAAAGGCATAAATCAAGAAGTGTCCCGATCCGATACAAGGATCTAACACCGTCAAATCTTTCGGTTCGATTTTTTCATTTATGTACTTAATTTCTCCTGACTTCGGCGCAACAAAATATTGCAGGTCGTCTTTCAGTTTACTTTCGGGGTTTCTCTCAATCCAATAACGACCGACAGAGTTGTCTATCAGGTAGCGAACAACCCAATCGGTTGTAAAAAGTTGCGTTGCGGCAGGCACTTCTTCTTTTTTGATGCTTTTGCCGTGTAACGGATCTACAACTTCCTCGTGTTTTTCGGAAATATAGTATTGATATAACCAACCGATTATTTCGATTTGCCCGCTCTCGGTTTGCACGTCGAAATTGTCGGCGGGTATTTGCGATACCAACTGTTCGACAACACTTCCCTGCCGTAAAAGATTATCCGGGAATAAGAGTTCGGTGTAGTCCGAAATCTTTTGGAACATACCCGGCAAAACGCTGTTAAGCGCATTGCATTGAACGATGATAAGATACTTGAAAAGTTCTTCTTCCCTGTTCTCGTTTTTAAGTTCGTAGACTTTATCAAGTTTCAATCCGGGCAAATTAAGATTGATCGCTTCATCAAGGATTTGCGGTTTGAAATGATTATCGTCATCGGTAAAAACGCGGATATGCGTAGGCAAATATCCGTTTACTTCCATAAAGCGCAAAGCGCAAAAACGGTTAAACCAAGTATAGGCAACCTCTTCCATTACCTGCTCGTATCCGTTTTTGTTTATCTGCTCGATAAGAGCGGCGCGCTGATGTTTTTCTTCTGCCGTAAGAAGTTTACCGTTCACGCTGTCGGCATTCCTATCGGCGTACTCATTTCCGGCAATTCCGTATTGCAACGCCTTTTGCGATACACGAGAAATCAGTTCTCGTCTTGCCCATACCGCATATTTTTTAATCGCGTTCTTATCCATTGTGTTTCTCCTTACTTAATATCGACGCCGTCGCAACCCACGATAAGTTTTTCAAGGTTTTGTTTTATTTTTGCGACGTATTCGTCTATATCCGCCTGCGTTTCAAGTTTCTTTGCCGGGAAAAGAATCTGCCGCATAACAGGCTTGTACACCTTTTTCTTTGTTTCGGGTTCAGTCGGCTTCGGCTCTGCGGGAGTCGGACGAGAAAGTGCTTCCATTCTTGAAACGGTTTCGTCCTTATATTTCAGAATACGCTGAACCATACCGTCGAGAAGTGCAAGGCTCTTGCAACTTTCTATCTCGTTCTTTCTCTGCGTAAAGAAAGTATCTGCGGTTTCGCTTATATTCTTTACCGTGATATTATGGCTTGACAGTTGATGAACTTCCGCCATACACAGCCGCACGATTTCCATCAGTTCCGCGCGTTTGTCTTCAATCATTTCGTCGTGAACGTTTTTCACGGTAGAAATCAACCCGTTGAGTTCGGGAATGCTTCTGTAAATGCTTTCTGCCGACTGATTTACTTTGACGATTGCTCTGATACGGTTCAACGCCTTGTTTGCTTCGTCGTTTGCGGAAATATAATCTACGTCGTTGCGAAGATCCGCCTCAAACTTCGTTGCGGCATCGAATACCGTTACTTGATTTTTGAAGAACGATTCTACATTCTGCATATCGTCTTTATCGTCAAGCAAATCGTTATCTCTATCCAAGAGTTTATCTATAAGCGCGCTGTTGTCTTTCGCTTGCGACAGAATATCCTGCATTAAAGAAACGCTGTCCGCCACGAGTTTTTTATCTGGATAGTTATGCTCGCTGTCATAGCGGCTGTAAAGTTCCTGATAATGTTCCCTTTGCGCTTCAAATTTCTCTTTGATAAACCTTACAAGCCCGTCCTCATCGTCGGGAACGTCCATCACGTCAAAATACTCGCGCAAAAACTCTTTGGCGCGTTTCATCTTTGTTTCCGAAACGACGATACGCTTTGAAATCTGAACCTTTCCGACTTCCGATTTTTTGCGAAGCATATCCGCAAGACGACGGTCATCGGGTTGAACGGTCATTCCCGCATATTTGAGCGTTACTTTTTGATCGTGAATCAGTATCGCAACAACTCCGGCTATATCTATCTCGCGCCAACCGTAAGGAATCGCCTGATACCTTGCCTGAACATCTGCCATAGAAGTCGGTAAGTGTCTGCGAGATTGCACTTCGAGATATTCTTCGACCTTTGCGGCGGCGTTCTGATTCGGCACTAATCCCGCGATATGCGGAACTAAACCCTGCGCAACAGACGTTATTTCCGCGTCGCTTTCATAGTTCTGCTCTATCAAAGACAATTCGCTGTAAACGTGCGCTACAAGGTATTCGAGAGCCTGTTCGATTCTTGACTTGGCATCTCCGCCCTTTATCGAAAGATGTTCGCCTGCGACATAAAACTCTGCGGTTTCTATTGCCTTTTTAAGTTCTTCTGCGGCTTCCGATTCATAAGCCGTTGCTTCGTCCTGCTCTGCGCGAATAATGTCCTGCACAGACTTGGGAAGCTGTGCAACGTTACGTTGCTTTATGTATTTGCGAATTTTCATCGCCTGTTCAAGCGACGTATAATACGGCGTATCTCCGAGAACTGCTATAATCTGCCCTGCCGATTCGGTCATCAGGCGCATTTCGCTCTTATCTATGGCGTCGGTTGCAACGGACAAGAATTTCAGCTTCATTCCGCCGTTTACCGCGCCTACGTTCACGCCGTCTACCATTTGATCGAACGAGAAATCGTATTTATCGTGACGGAACTTTTTATTGGTGTAAATGTCCCCGAAAATGATATGTGCGATTTTCTCTACAATGGTAGCCGTATCCACTACCGTTTTCTTTATTTCGCTCTGTATATCCTGTTCTTCATCGGTAAGGAAGTTATAAACATCGCCCGATCTGCCGATATAGTTCTGTCCGAGAAGTCTGTTAAGCGAATTTCTTACTTTTTCGCGCAACGCAATTTTATCTGCACCGATGTTATCCGCCATCAGAATAACGATATTATCAAGGGTTGCTTTAATATCGTTACTGATATATCTGACAAGATACAGCAGTTTCAGAATCGACACGTCATACTGTTCGATTCCGTCGCTATTATCGGCGGCTTTCTGACAACGTTCGATGACTCGACGAATAGAACTGTCAAGGAACGTATGAAGCGTATCGTAAAACATATAAAACGGAACGAGCGTCGTTTCGTCTTTTTCCTGAATTTTTTGAGCCGTTTCCTGAAAACCGGAAAGCATAGAACGTTCGCCGTTCGATTGATGTTTTCCTGCATTTCCGTGCTTACGGATTTCATTGAACACTCTCTGCATAAGAGTGAATTGATACGGCACGAACGGATAATTTATAACAAAGTCGTTCGTTCCGCTATATCCCTTAATGTCGAGCATAGAATCCGTAAACGTGAAAAGGTTACGAAGAACGGAATCGTTTCTCGCATAAAGTGCTTCAAGGTCGGGAACAACCGAATCTTTCTTCTTTAAAATACGCTTTTGCACAACTTCATCTACGGAAGATGACGTAAGCGACAGACGATTTTTGAAACGCGCCTGAATACGGGAAAATTCGTTTTCTCTCACACGAATAATCTCATCTATTGCTTCCTGCCCTGTACAGACTACCCACACGTTACTGCCGCATTCGCTGCCGATTTTTTCGACCAACGACTGCAAATTCAAAAGCAAATCGGTATCCGTTCCGATATACTGTCCGACTTCGTCGATCATAAAAAGCAATCTGAAATTCTTCGGTTTTGTTTTTACATAATCTTTGATTTCGGAAACAAGTTGAGCAATGCTCATCTCCGTTGTTTCCGTTCCGTCAAACCAATTATGAGCGGCAGTTTCGCTCATTCCGAGAACTTCTACAAGCGTTTCTACTATATCATCTTCAAAGAACGCAAACGAATCTCTTGCTTCGAGCCATTCGTCGCCGTTCTTCTCTTTGAAAACACGACGGAATTGTTCAGTCTTGCCCTGCTTATCAATGAATTGTTCGAGTTTCGCAACTTTAAGATTTTCACCGAAGAAGCCGAGATGATTGTAAAACATCTTCGCAAACACTTTCAAAACGGCTGTTTTATCCTTATTGATAGAGCCTTCAATATCAATGTTGAACAGAATTGTTTCTGTCTGATTACGCGTGGCTTTATCTATAAGCATAAACGTTGCCGGATCATCGGCAAACTTATCGCGGAAATACTCAACGGTTTTCTTGCCGTCGATTTCTTTATTTTCCAAGATGTACGAAAGCATTTTCAGAAAGTGCGATTTACCACTTCCGAAAAAGCCTGAAATCCATACGCCAATATCTGCCGTAGGCGTCGAAAAAGCCTCGTCGTAATAATCGAAGAACTGAATGAAGTGTTTTTTCAATTCTTTCGTTATGACGTATTCTTTTACTTCCTGACGAGCAACGTCCGCCGTATCCTGATCGACCTTGATAACGCCGTTAATCTGACGATTTATATCTTCTTGAAATAAGTTGCGAATAATCATCGTTTTCTCCTCCTAAATGATATTGAACGCTCTGTAATACGAGTTCGGTTTCAACTTATTGAACAGTTTCAGTTGCGCGTCCTCGAATTTTCCGGGATACAACACAAGAATCGGTATATTTGAAAAATGCGGTTGCATTGCTTCCAATAAGGAATGAACTCTCATAAACGGGAATACGTCGCCTACTCCCGACAGAAGAATCATATCCGTTCCGCGCGTTTGCGGTTCAAAATTCATTTGATTGATAAACGCAGATTCGGTTGTAATCGAGTGCATTTGGCGAAGCAGATAGTCTTTCCCTTTCTTTTCTTCCATTGCGGGGATTTTGGAAAGAATATTCTTCTTGCGGCATATATCTAAAAACACTTCGTAAAGGTTAAAACTGTGAACGCGGCACTTTAAGTTTTGTTCAACTATAAGCCCTTCGACAAAATTATGTACCGTCATCTCTTCCGTCGGTTCATAACAAAAGATCCATATATTAACCTCGTTACTTAATCCTTTGCCCCAAAGGAAATCTTCGGTCTGTATTTTTAGCTTTAACCTATCCAATCTCTCGTTTATGTCGCCCATAATGCAACTCCTATTCAAAGAAATTAAAAGCCGGGAACGCGATTTCATCGCCGTTCTCTCTGATACCATCTTCCAATACTCTTGAAATCAATACCGGATTAAGGTAATCCGAGTTCGTATTATCGAGATATTCGTTTTCGACCAATATTTTTATCAGCACTTGCCGTATCTTGTCGATGGTTGACGGCGACCAAGACGCAACGTAATCATCCTGTTCTTGCAACCGCATTAGAAAAACGCTTGCTTCCATCTTTCCGAACGACATATCTTTTAATCTGAATTTTTCGCCCACGACCTGAATCATAAAATCCCAAACAAGGCGACTTTGCTTCATCATTGCGTATAAGCAAATCTGTTTTGCTTCATCGGTAGGACGAGTTGCTAACGCTTCGACAAGTTTTTCATTGTTTAATGCCTTTAATCTTCTAATACAACCTGACGTTATCAACTTGATTGACTTCTCTGTGGGAAACTGAAATAAATTCTCGCTGTATATACGCTCATATATTTCTTCGTCCGTCAAGCCCTCTATCATCAATTTCGCCGTCGTCCGCATTTCAAAAAACAGAAATTGCTCTCTTGTCAAAGAGCCTGAATGTGCATACGGGCTATTCGTATTCGTCCTATTATTCAGTACCATCTAATTCACCTTATACCCGAAAAAATTATCAGTACCGCCTACCGCGTTTCAAGCAATAGGTGTACAAAAATAATTTTTATTGTTCGCCTATTCGTGTAATAGGCGGCTTTTCCTATGCTATATTATACCATAAAAAAGAAGAAAGGTCAATATAAACCCCTTTTTGCGAGAATGAAAATCTCGCATTTTTTCATAAATCTTTTCGATAGATGAACGCTGAACTTTCGATTGTTCGCCTATTACACGAATAGGCGGCTTTATTTCGTTTCTTATTCATTCTATCTCTAACATCTCAAACTCGTTGCAGATGCCTAAATTTTGCCTTGATTCTTGATATTATACGCTATGTTCATAATCGGCACGCCGAGTTCCTGTGCGTACTTATAGCATTTATACGCACCGCCATAATCACGCTTGATATAGACGATCATCATATCGCAGTTCTCGGCAA
>OIWU01001706.1_pt1 | contig 20620 bp, 18 predicted proteins | sample 1587711 | NCBI WGS metagenome assembly OIWU01 (sample SAMEA3888909, study PRJEB22519) | human gut metagenome | biome: human gut; feature: human-associated habitat; material: faeces | place: Denmark | collected 2010 | reverse complement strand
AAACATCATTAAAACATATCAATTAAACGGAGGAAATTAATCATGTTAAAGAAAATTCTCGCAATGCTGCTGGCATTTGTAATGATGCTCAGCCTTACCGCCTGCGGCGGAAACAAACCCACAGACAACGACGCCGAACCCGATGACGGAAAAAAACATGAGCGGGTGACCGAGGAACCGGAGGAAACAGAGGAGCCGGAAGAGCCGGAAGAGCCGGAACGCGATAAATTCGATGAATTCAAGCAAACTGCCACAATCGAAGAAACCATACTTTATGATGACAAGGACATTGTTATCATGGCAAAGGATCTCACCTATGAATACAGCGGAGTGACTCTCAACGTGCAGCTTGAAAACAATCGTGATGAGGATCTCGAGTTCTCGTCCGGTTCGTGCAACTCAGTGAACGGATACACGCTGTCCGTCGGGAGTCTGTACTGTGACGTTGCTTCCGGCAAGAAAACTAACGAAGAAATGTATTTCAGCTACAATGAAATGAGGCTGCACGGAATTTATGAACTTGCCGAATTAGGTCTTCAATTCACCGTTGCAGATGATGACGATTTTGAGTTGAACACTGATTCCATCATTCTCAAAACTTCTGCTTTCGACTCATACACGTTCAATCCCAAAGGCTTCCAAGACGCTGTAATAAGCGATGCTGCAAAAGGTGAATTCGAATACAGCGTTGACTTTTTCGATACCAAGGAACTTTATAACTCCTCCGGAATCAGCCTCGTTTCACAGACAATAGTCACCACAGATGACGGGCAACAGCTTTTCCTCGAATTCGCAAATGATTCAAGTGAACCGGTTGTCGTAAGTATCAATCGGATAGCCGAGAACGGACTTGTTCTTAACAGCGGCTGCTGGACATGGGAAATGCTCAGCCCATCAACACATCGTGTTTTTTCAATGGATCTCATTGAAGATCAGTACCGCGAAGCCTTAGGCATAACCGAAATCGTCTCTTTTTCGTTTGATGTTGTCCTCAAAAACATGGATTTTGATGTCATAGATGAAGGCGAACGCGTCAACGTAAATGTCTCCGATTCTTCCGCTCCGTTTGATAAAACAGGGATCGAAGCATATAACAATGACGGAATGTGTCTTGTGTTCAAGGGTTTCATTGAAGATCCGTCCGAATACAGAGATGATATCCATGCCTTGTTTATTGTTGAGAATTCAGCCGGGAAAGAACGATATGTTAATGTTGATTATGATTCACTCTCGATAAACGGGTTTATGACTGACTTCACTTGTTATTCACGAACCCTCCTGGACGGCGAATTCGCAATGCTTGATATCGAAATCACCGATGAACTCGATATTGATGATTTCTCCGATATTACAGAGCTGGAATTTAAGCTTGAAATTCGAGATGAGGACTACATTCAAGTCAGCGAACCGACAGTAACCGTTCATTTCTGATTCTGCACATTTCAGTGGCAAGACAAACGCGCAGCGACTGCACCGTCGGCGCAGTACGCCGTGAAGCCGAGAAAAAAGGCAAAAAGCGGTAAAGCATTAACCGCACAGTCTCCATCGGGTTCACCCCGTCGTCCGCATCACATCGGCTTGACGATGTAATGCAAAAGTGGCTGCTGCATAAGTTCCAAAACAAAACCGGGCAACTCAAGAAGGGTTGTCCGGTTTGCTGCATTCGCGCATAATTAGTTTGCATAAAACCCAACGAAAAGCGGATTAATTGTAAAAAAACGAGCTGCCTTTCCGATAAATCCAGCAGCCGATTTGCCGGAACGATTCGACATTTCGGACGGCAGGAACAGCCGCAGTGCTCGGGACGAGGTTAAAGTGCTTGACTTAACTTGTTTTTTATTGTATAATTATTATGTTAGGATTGCTGTGGAAATATATATATCTGTGCCGGGCTTTAGTCGCTCGCAGTTTAAATCCGAAAGGGGGAACGCATTTCGGTCAAGAAAACCGTTGATTGGTCTGCAGCAGTTCAACCGATTGCATAACGATGTTTGCCAAACAATCCGATTTTGCCGCAGTAACGGTTGAATTCAAAAGCAAAGATTTGTCCGATGCCATTGAACCGAACCATGCCGGCATTATCACACCCAAACGCCCGTGAGTCCGCGATCTACGCAGTTTCATACCGCAAATCACGGACGCAGGGAACGAACTGCAACTACTCTTGAGAAGTACCCATTGAACGGAGGAATTAACCATGCTTAAAAAAACTCTCGCAATGCTGCTGGCACTTTTAATGATGCTCAGCCTTGCCGCGTGTGTCATAAACATACACGACGGCGATCCTGATGACGGCAAGAAGCAAGAGCAGACAACCAAAGATCCCGATCCCACCAAAGACCCCGAACGAACCGGTGAACCGCAGGAAACGGAAGATCCTGCCGATGCTAAATTCGATGAATTCAAGAAAACCGCGACCATCGAGGAAACCGTACTCTATAATGATAACGGTATTGTAATCACGGCAAAGGATCTCACCTACGAAGACAGCGGAGTAACTCTCAACTTGCTGCTTGAAAACAATCGTGATGAAGAGCTCAGTTTCTCATCCGTTAATAGCACCTCGGTGAACGGGTACATGCTGTACGGAGGAAATCTGAACTGTGACGTTGCTGCCGGTGAGAAAGGTGACGGAGAAATGTATATCAGCTACAATGAAATGAGACTGCACGGAATTTATGAACTTGCTGAGTTGGGGCTTCAATTCACCGTTGAAGATTACTCCGATTTTAAAGCGGAAACCGATTTCGTTATTCTCAAAACTTCCGCTTTCGACTCATACACGTTCAACCCCAACGGCTTTCAAGATGCTGTAACAAGCAATGCTGCAAAGAACGAACTCGACTACAGCGTTGATTTTTTCGGCACCGAGGAACTCTATAACTCTTCCGGAATCCGCCTCGTTTCACAGACAATGATTTCCGAAGATCATGGAACGATGATGTATCTTGAATTTGTAAATGATTCGCGCGATACAGTTCTCATAAATATCAACCGCGTTGCTCTGAACGGACTTGTTATCAACAGCAGCTACCTGGCGGAGTCGGAACCGATCCGTCCGTCAACGCATCGTGCCGTTACTGTAAATCTCACCCCCTGGCACGAAGAGGAATACCGCGGTATTCTCGGCATCACCGAAATCGGCTCCGTTTCGTTTGATCTTATCCTCGAAAATACTTATTATGATGTCATAGACAAGGAGCGTGTCAACATAACCGTTTCCGATGCTTCCGCTTCATTCGATAACACAGGAATCGAAGCATATAACGATTATGGGATTCGTCTTGTGTTCAAGGGGTTCGCTAAAGATCCGTACGGATTAACCGATCGTATCAGTGCCTTGTTTATAGTCGAAAACACAGGGGAAGAAGGACGAATTGTTGGTTTTGAGGGTGAGTATGTCTCGATAAACGAATTACTGTCAGGTGCCTATGGCAACTCGCAAATCCTCCTGAACGGAGAATTTGCGATTCTTGACATCGAAATCACCAATGAGCTCGATATCAGCGACTTTTCCGAAATTACAGGGCTGGAATTTGAGCTTGTCATTCAAGATGAGAACTACCGTCAAATCAGCGAACCGACAATATCCGTTCAATTCTGATTCTGTCCACTTCAATGTTTTAGAAAGGAGGTTCTCCATGGCAAGACAAACGCGCAGCGACTGCACTGTCGGCACATTTGAAAAAAAGAACGGCCTGCCCCCGGGCACAATCCGAAACAAAGACGGGCGAGATACTCGCAGCGACAAATTGATCGGCACCATACGCCGTGAAGGCGAAAAAAAAGGCGGAAAGCGGTAAAGCCTTAACCGCACAGTCTCCATCGGGTTCACCCCGTCGTCCGCGGTACATCGGCGAAGCCGATGTACCGCGCAAGCCCCCGACAAATTGCCGGGGGCTTAATTTATAGGCTCGGTCGATTTCGGTTTTTTGAAAAACCCGTCTCGACTTCACTTTTTTTCAGATTGGCAGCTCTTAATAGCTCTTTGCAAAATATGTCATTGCCTTTGCTTTTTTGCCGCAGCAAACACAGGTATCGCTGCCTATATCGTCGGCATCAAAGGGCATACAGCGGGTAGTTGCGCCTGTCATTTCCTTAATCTTATCCTCACATGCACGGTCACCGCACCACATTGCCTTTACAAATCCATTTTGAACACCTGCATTAAGCTCGTCCATATTCTTTGCAACGACAGTATGCATAACACGATTTTCTTTTGCGCGGTTATACATATCGTTCTGCACGGTATCAAACAGCTGTTTGAGCGTGTCTGCAAGGCCGTCGATGGAAACGAAGAGTTTTTCGTGCGTATCGCGGCGAACAAGAACAACCTGATTGTTTTCGATGTCCTTCGGACCGATTTCAAGGCGAACGGGTACGCCCTTCATCTCCCACTGGTTGAACTTCCAACCCGCGCTCTGGTCGCTGTCGTCGAGTTCAACGCGAATACCTGCATCGGAAAGCATTTTCTTCAGCTCATATGCCTTGTCGAGAACGCCGGGCTTATGCTGTGCAATGGGCAGTATGATGAGCTGCACGGGCGCAATGCGCGGCGGGAACATAAGCCCGCGGTCGTCGCCGTGAGTCATGATAAGGCCGCCAATCATGCGGGTGCTGACGCCCCAGCTTGTTGTGAAGCAGTATTCATGCCTGCCCTCGCGGCTGAGATAAGTGATGTCATATGCCTTTGCAAAATGGTCGCCGAGATTATGACTCGTTCCCATCTGCAAAGCTTTTCCGTCCTGCATCATTGCCTCAAGGGTATAGGTTGCTTCCGCTCCCGCAAATTTCTCTTTTTCGCTCTTTCTGCCGCAGATAACGGGAATTGCAAGCACGTTCTCCATAAATTCACGGTAAACTTCAAGCATACGCTCGGTTTCTTCCTGTGCTTCCTCGGCGGTTGCGTGCGCGGTGTGGCCCTCCTGCCAGAGGAATTCGCTCGTGCGCAGGAAGGGGCGGGTGTTCTTTTCCCATCTTACAACGTTTGCCCACTGGTTATAGAGCAGAGGTAAATCACGGTAGGACTGGATCCATTTTGAATACATTGAGCATATGATAGTCTCACTCGTGGGGCGAACGCAGAGACGCTCCGCAAGCTTTTCTTCACCGCCCTGAGTGACCCATGCAACCTCGGGCGCAAAGCCTTCAACATGGTCCTTCTCTTTTTGGAGCAGGTGTTCGGGGATGAACAGCGGGAAATACGCGTTTTTATGCCCTGTCGCCTTAAAGCGCGTATCAAGTTCATGCTGCATAAGCTCCCACACGGCGTAACCGTAGGGTTTTATGACCATGCAGCCCTTAACCTCGGAATAGTCAACCATGTCGGACTTCAGAATGATGTCCGTGTACCACTGCGGAAAATCTTCGGTTCGGGACGCGATATGCGTAACGAATTCTTCTTTTTGTTTTGCCATTGAAATATTTCCTCCGTTGTTATTAATATTTCCGTTAAGAATAATAAAAGCATCTGACTTTTGCTTAAAAAAAGCACCCGTGCGAAAAAATTCACAAGGGCGCGTTAAGCACTGTACCACCTTATTTCGCGAAATGGCAGCCACTCCGCCTCGAAAGTTGTAACGCACTTCTGCGCGGAAAATTGCGGAACACTGCAAGCCGCAAACGGCTCAATGCACTTTACTTTTCCGTGCTCATGGGCGGGATAACCGAACGCGGACATCTGCTCGCACCTAATGCAGACTCTCTGTGCTCCGTTGAGCGCGGTTTTTGCCCATTCATCGCAAAAAATCAATTGACAGCCTATTATAACATTCACCGGAGGCCGTGTCAATGCAGAAAAATGCAGGATTCGGTATTATTAAAAGCATTAAGCTTCCGCACCTGTCCGCATTTTATTTTCCGTTTTCGGGTTTTAAATATATCTTTGTTTTCCCTTCCGTTCCTGTTATAATTACCTTAAAATGAAGTTCGTCCGCATTTGCGGTGAAACAGGCAGGATATTTATGAAAAAGCTTGCAATCGGAATTCTTGCGCATGTTGACGCAGGCAAAACAACATTATGCGAAGCACTGCTCTATCTCAGCGGCGCGATAAGAAAGCGCGGCAGGGTGGACAGGGGCGATGCATACCTCGACACGCACACGCTTGAAAAGGCGCGCGGAATAACGATATTTTCAAAGCAGGCAAAATTCAATTATAATAATACAGAGTTCACTGTGGTTGACACGCCCGGGCATGTTGATTTTTCTGCCGAAGCGGAGCGCGCGCTGAGCGTACTTGATTACGCGGTGCTTGTTGTAAGCGGCACCGACGGAGTTCAGTCCCATACCGAAACCCTTTGGCGGCTTTTGCACAGGTACAGCATTCCGACATTCATTTTCATCAATAAAACAGACATAATGCAGCGAAGCCGCACCGAGCTTATTGACGAAGTTCAGCGGCGGCTTTCGGAAAGATGCATTGCATTTGAACCCTGCGAAGGTACAGACTCCGAATTCTGCAAAAGCGAAGCCTTCTTTGAAAATCTTGCCCTTGCCGATGATGAGCTTTTTGAAAAGCATTCCGCGAAACGAATTGTCGATGCGGACATTGCCGCCGCAATTTCGGAGCGGAGAATTTTCCCCTGCCTTTTCGGTTCGGCGCTGAAAACGGACGGTGTTTCCGACTTTATCGCCTGCCTTTCGCATTATTCCCGCGAGCGCGGGTTTAAAAAAGATTTTGCGGCAAGAGTTTATAAAATCACATACGACCCGCAGGGAACGCGCCTGACACACATCCGTCTCATGGGCGGAAGTCTGTCCCCGCGCACCGCCGTTGCCTATACTGCACGAAACGGCGAACGACTGACCGAAAAAATTGCCCGCATAGTGTTCTGTTCCGGTGCAAAATTCACTCAAACCGAACGCGCCGAATGCGGCGATCTTGCGGCCGTTTCCGGACTTTCCGCAACGTACCCCGGGCAGGGCTTGGGCGATGAGGATTCCGCACTTCCTCCGCTGCTTGAACCTGTTCTGAGCTATCGAATCCTTCTTCCCTCCGATTGCGATGCGCGAACATTCCTTCCGAAACTCAAACGGCTGGAGGATGAGGACCCGACGCTGAAACTCGACAAAACCGATAATGTGCACGAACTTCAGGCAAGGCTGATGGGCGAAATGCAGATTGAAATTCTGAAAAAGCTTATTTCGGAGCGGTTTGGCGTTGAAATTTCGTTTGATGACGGGCGAATTTTATACCGCGAAACGATTCTTGCCCCTGTTGAAGGTGTCGGGCATTTTGAACCGCTGCGGCATTACGCGGAAGTTCATCTGCTGTTGGAGCCGCTGCCCGCGGGGAGCGGGCTCGTTTTCGCCTCCGCATGTGCGCCTAATTCACTCGATTCGGATATTCAAAGGCTTGTGCTGGCGCATCTCCGCGAAAAAATTCATCTCGGTGTGCTGACAGGTTCACCGATAACGGATATGAAGCTGACCCTCGTTGCGGGGCGGGCGAGCCTGCACCATACCGAAGGCGGCGATTTCCGACAGGCAACCTATCGCGCCGTACGGCAGGGATTGATGTGCGCGCAAAACATCCTGTTGGAGCCCTTCTACTCGTTCCGACTTGAACTCCCGCGTGAAAACCTCGGCAGAGCAATAAACGACATTCGCGGCATGGGCGGCAGTTTTTCCGCGCCCGAAGAAGGCGCCGACTGCGAAAGCTGCGCATTCTGCGGCACTGCGCCCGTCTCCGCCATGCGCGGCTACACGCGTGAGCTTGCGGCATACACACGCGGCAGAGGGCGGCTCGGCTGTGAATTTTCGCACTACGGGCAATGCCGAAATGCCGAAAGCGTAATCGCGCAATTCGCCTATGACCCGGAGCGTGACCTTGAAAACACTCCCGATTCCGTTTTCTGCTCCCACGGCGCAGGAGTCATTGTTAAATGGAATGACGTTCGGAACTATATGCATATTGATACCGGGCTGAACCTTACAGGCACTCCGCGCCCGAGCGACTCCGTGCCGCACGAATCGGATAATCACCGTGCCGTAAACCCGAAAGTGCTTTCCCGCAATTTGAACGTTGACGAAAAGGAGCTTGAAGCCATTATGCTCCGTGAATTCGGCCCGATTAAGCGGCCGGAGTACAAACGCTCCGCGCAAAACGGCGATTCGGATTCAAAATTTAAAAGCTCCGAGCCTGCCGAACCCAAAAAGAAGGATTACCTCATCGTTGACGGATATAACATCATATTCGCATGGGAAGGGCTGAGTAAGCTTGCAAAAAGCGATATCGCCGCCGCGCGAAAAAAACTGATGGACATCCTCAGCAACTATTGCGCATACAAAAAGAACGAGGTCATACTCGTTTTTGACGGCTATAAACTGAAGGGCAATGCCGGAGAGCGTTTCAATTATCATTCTCTGCGCGTTGCATACACAAAGGAAAACGAAACGGCCGATATGTTCATCGAGCGGCTGATATTCGAAATCGGAAAAAACTACTCCGTTCGCGTTGCAACGGGCGACGGAATGATTCAGCTTGCAAGCACGCGCACCGGCACTTTGCGCATGACGGCGCGGGAGCTTGAAGCAGAGGTTGAAAGCGTGAACGAAAAGCTTCGCGGCATCATGGCGGAGCTGAAGCGCGGAGAAGCAAAAACAAAGCTCAGCATTCCGCCGCTGCCGAACGGCGAAAATGAAGACTGATGTATAAAGTCCCCCGCGCGGCATATGCGGCGCAGGGAAAAGCTTAAGCAGGATTCACTGCATTCGGATATACCTGCCCGCTGTCCCCGCATATCTGCCCGCTGTCCCTGCATAATCGAAGTTTTGCGGAAACTTTGCTTGATTTTTTCCTCCGACAGGTATATACTTACAGTTGAACGGAGGAGCTGCGACGCAAACCCCGTTTGCTCCGCCGTTTCTGTTTAAATGATTTCAAAAATCCGACCCTTTTCGGGTCAGTATCAAAAGGAGAGAAAGTATGCCTAAATTCATTACTGTGGAAGAAGCCGTAAAGCTTATCCCCGACGGCGCAACCGTTATGTTCGGCGGCTTTATGGGCTGCGGCAACGCCCACAAATTCATCGATGCTCTCTCAAAGAGCGGCGTTAAGGATCTGACCATGATCAGCAACGATGCATCAATGCCCGGCGGCCCCATGGGTGAGGATTACTACGGCGTTGCAAAGCTCGTTCACAACAAGCAGATTAAAAAGCTCATCGCAACCCATGTCGGCCTCAATCCCGAGGTTGCGACCCAGTCCATGGTTGACGGCACTCTCGAAGTGCAGCTCATTCCGCAGGGTTCCCTTGCCGAAATGATTCGTGCGGGCGGCGGCGGTCTCGGCGGTGTTCTCACCCCCGCAGGCGTCGGCACCATCGTTGAAGACAGCCCCTATTGCCTCGGCAAACAGACGATTGACGGCCGTGATTATTTGCTCATGAAACCCATCCATGCCGATTTTGCCGTTATTTGCGGTGCAAAAATCGACAAGGCGGGCAATGTTTGGTACAAGGGCAACACCAGCAACTTTAACCTTGTTATGGCAACCGCGGCAGACACGGTTATTGCCGAAGCCGAAGAGATCGTTGAAATCGGCGAAATCGAACCCGAAAACGTCCGCACTTACGGCGTATTTGTTGACTATGTTGTTGAAGGAGGCAAACTTTAATGGATAAGGCTCAGATAAAGGCGTTCATCGCAGCGCGTGTTGCAAAAGAACTTAAAGACGGCGATGTTGTCAACCTCGGCATCGGTCTTCCCACCCTCGTTCCCGCATATCTTCCCGAAAACGTTCATGTTATCCTTCAGAGCGAGAACGGCACCATCGGCACCGGCCCCGTAACGGACGAAAACCGCGATCCGTTCCACGTTGTTGATGCAGGCGGCAGCCCCTCCGCAGCAGCACCCGGCGCATGCTTCATCGACAGCGCCTCCTCTTTCGCACTCATTCGCGGCGGTCATGTTGATGCAACAATCCTCGGCGGCCTCGAAGTTGACGAAGAGGGTTCCCTTGCAAACTGGATCATCCCCGGCAAAAAAATGCCCGGCATGGGCGGCGCAATGGATTTGCTCGTCGGCGCAAAGAACGTTATCGTTGCAATGGAACACACCGCAAAGGGCAAGCCCAAAATCCTTAAAAAATGCAAACTGCCCTACACCGCAGTTAAGTGCATCACAAAGATCATCACCGAGATGGGCGTTATGCTCGTAACTCCCGAAGGTTTGCTGCTTACCGAATACAATCCCGAATTCACCGTTGAGCAGATTCAGGAAGCAACCGAAGCAACCCTTATCATTTCCCCCGAACTGAAGCCCATGGCATAAGTCGGTGCCGAATGCACCCCGTGTTTCGGAATGCATTCGTTATTGTGTTCAAATTGTGTTAAACAAGAACATCGACCGTTCCAAAAATCGGAACGGTCGATGTTTAAATTATATCCGTATCAGTTTTCAGCGGTTTATTGTCTTTCCGACCCGACTCACTCCGCATCCTCACCCGCAAGCTGCTTTGTGCGTTCGGCAAGAATCAGTCCTTCGATAATTTCATCCATATCGCCGTCAATGAACTGCGGCAGTTTATAAATTGTCATGCCGATTCTGTGATCCGTAACGCGTCCCTGCGGGAAGTTGTAGGTTCGGATTCTTTCGCTTCTGTCGCCGGAACCGACTTGACTTTTGCGCGCCGATGCTTCTTTTGCCGCGGCTTCCGCGCGATACATTTCATAAAGACGGCTTTTAAGCACCTTCATTGCCTGTTCTTTATTGCGGCCCTGGCTGCGCTCATCCTGGCTTTGAACAACAAGCCCCGTCGGAAGATGCGTTATTCTTATCGCGCTCTCCGTTTTGTTAACATGCTGCCCGCCTGCGCCGCTTGAACGGTACGTGTCTATGCGCAAATCTCCGGGATTGATTTCAACGTCAATATCCTCCGCCTCGGGAAGCACCGCAACCGTTGCCGCGCTTGTGTGAATCCGCCCCTGAGTCTCCGTTTCGGGCACTCGCTGAACCCTGTGCACTCCGCTCTCGTATTTCATTCGGGAATATGCACCGCGGCCGTTGAGGCTGAAAGTGGCTTCCTTAATCCCGCCCATTTCCGTTTCGGCAATATCGATGAGCTCGTATTTGAAATTATGCCGCTCGGCATAGCGTTGATACATGCGCATCAGCACTGCGCCGAACAGTGCCGCCTCATCCCCGCCCGTGCCCGCGCGTATTTCCATAATAACGTTTCGTTCATCGTTTTTATCCTTCGGAAGCAAAAGAATTTTAAGATTCTCCTGCTGCTGCGCCGCTTTATGGGAAAGCTCCGCAAGCTCCTCTTCCGCAAGGGTTCGCATCTCCTGCTCGGTTTCTTCCGAATCGAGCATCGCCCTGCAATCCGCAATGCCGCGTTCCGTTTCAAGGTATTCATCGTAAGCGGTAATTATCGGTTCAAGCGTTGAATGCTCTTTAACAAGCGCACGCCATGCGTTCATGTCCGCCATGACCTCCGGGGAGGCGATTTTTTCCGCAAGCTGCTCATAATGCAGCTTCATCTGTTTAAGTCTGTTCAGCATATCCTGTTATCTTTCATATGTTTGGGCAATTGTTCAACCCCGATTCAATCTTTTTTCAACAACCACCACGCGATCGTTTCCGCAAATGTCCGAAAGCACGGAAACAGCTCCGTCATTCGCAAAAAGCTCTGAAACCGCCGCGCCCTGATCGAAGCCTGTTTCAAGCAGCAGCACGCCGCCGGGGTTCAAAAGACATGAATAACCCTTCCGAATGCGCCTGTAAAACTCCAATCCGTCCGCACCGCCGTCAAGTGCAATCATCGGTTCGCACAAAACCTCCGGCTGAAGCGAGTGAATAACATCGGTGCATATATAAGGCGGATTAATTGTTATAATATCGAACCCGCTTGCCCGCTCTTTTGCAAAGGGCAGCGCGGCCTCGAAAAGGTCGCCCTGTCTGCACATGCAAAGCTCCCCAACGCCGTTTAATTGAATGTTTTTTTCCGCAACGGAAACAGCCTCGGGGCTTATGTCGCAAAGCAGCGCGGGAACGCCCGTCCGCTTGGCAATTGAAATTCCTATGCAGCCGCTGCCCGTGCAGACATCCAAAAGAAATTTTACGGGTGCAGTTGTGTTCCTTCGTTCCGCAATGATTTTTTCCGCTGCTTCGGCAAGCGTTTCCGTATCCGCACGCGGAATCAGCACGTTTTCGTTCACCGTGAACGGCAGTCCCATGAACTCCCACTCGCCGATTATGTATTGCAGCGGCTCATGATTTTTTCTGCGCATTATGCAGCTTTGAAGCTTTTTCAGCGCATCGCCCGGCATTTCATCCGCAAACTCAAACGTGTACAATCTGCGTTTTCCGAGACAAAATGCCGCAAGCTGGCGCGCTTCAAACTCCGCATCTTCAAGGCTCGTTTCAATGAGCTCCTTTCGGGCAAGTGCAACGGCATCGCGAATTGTCATTGCGCCTCGGCCGCCGTTTCCGCTTTTGCTTCAGGTTCCGCATTTCCGGCACCTTCCGTGTTTTCGGCTTCTGCCGCTTCAGTGTTTTCCGGCGGCTCCGCTGCATCGGCGGGTTGCGGGTTTTCGGGTTCATCCGCAAGTTTATTATAGTAATCGCAGCTTCTTTCACCCATTGCAATATAAAATGCCGCAATTGCAACCTCAAGCATATCCTCGGTGGGTTCTTTTGTTGTGATAAGCTGTAAGCCCATGCCGGGAGCGCGAACAACTTTTGCAAACCAGCCGTCACTCTTTGCCGCTGCACGCAGCACTTCATAGCTTATGCCCGCAATGAGCGGAATGCAGATTATGCGGACGCCGAAGCGGAAAAGGAATTCGAGAATGCTGTTCTGAATTTCAAATTTGAATCCGTAGATGAACACGGCATCGATAACGGTAAGAAACAGAATCGATATCGCCATCACAAGGAAAAGATAATTCGTTCCGCAGCGCGGATGCAGCCGGCTGTATTTTTTCGCGCGGGCGGGAACAAGTTCATCCTCCGCTTCATAGCAGGCAATTGTTTTATGCTCCGCACCGTGATACATAAAAAGCCGCTTCATGTCTTTTATGCAGGAACAGCCGAAAAGATAACCGATATAAATTCCCACGCGCAAAACACCCTCGACGAGCGAACGCCAAAGGCTCTTTGTCTGCCCGAAAATCATCGACGAAATCAACTGCGGAAGAAGCACAAAAAGCCCGACAGCAAGCGCAACGCCAAGCACAAGCGCAACTGTTATTGCGATGTTTTCAACGGATTTTCCGAAAGTTTTTGCAAGCCATTTTTCGAATTTTGTCGGCTCCTCATCCGCAAACGCATCTTCGCCGTACATTTTTGCGGAATCCATCGTTGTGGACATGCCGGTTGTGAGCGATTCAACAAGCGCAACAACTCCGCGAATTATAGGCAGCCCCCAAAAAGTGCCCTTCTGCGCTTTTGAAACCTGATTTTTGTAACTTGCAACAATTTTTCCGTCCGCGCGGCGCACTGCCATTGCAATGCCCTTGTCGGATTTCATCATAACGCCTTCCATAACGGCCTGACCGCCGACAGCGCATTTTCTCATAATATCACACCTTTCTTTGTTATATTTCGTTATGTTTCGTTAGTTTTTTGTTAAGTTCAATATTTGGGAACAAACACTCCGAATAAATTTCGGCGGGGGAGCAAAGATTATTGCCCCTCCGCTTGGCGGTTCTTCCCGGATTTATGCCTTTGTCCAGCTTGTGCCTTCCTTCGAATCCTTAAGCGTAACGCCTTTTTCTGCAAGCTCCGCACGAATTTCGTCCGCACGGGCATAGTTTTTGTTCTTTTTTGCCTCTGCGCGTTCGTGAATGAGTCCTTCAACATACCGAACAAACTCATCCGAATGCTCTTCCGCAGTGTTCGTGCCGCCCGAAAGCAGATTAAGTGAAAGCACCCTGTCAAAATCCGCAATAATTGCGCGTTTTGTCGCGCCGTTCACATCCGAATCCTTCAGAAGATCGTAAAGCACCGTCAGACCGAGTGAAGTGTTCAAATCGTTGCCCACTTTTTCGATAAAGCGGCGGCGGTAATCTTCAAACTGTGCCGCATTCGTTTCGCCCTCTTGAGGTATGCCCGCAATGCGGTTGAGCAGCCTTTCGTAAGCAGCTTTTGAATTATCCAGCGTATCGTAGCTGAATTCAAGCGGCTTTCTGTAGTGGCTTTGCAGGCAGAACATTCTGTATACAAGAGGGTCGTAACCCTTTTCCTGCAAAACGGAAACCGTCAGGATATTGCCCTTCGACTTGCTCATTTTGCCCTCACGGTCATTCAGGTGCTGAACATGGAACCAGTGGCTGCACCACGGATGCCCGACGGCCGCTTCACTCTGCGCAATTTCGTTTGTGTGATGCGGGAAAATATTGTCCACACCGCCGCAATGCAGGTCGAGATACTCACCGAGATGCTTCATGCTGATTGCAGAGCACTCGATATGCCAGCCGGGATAGCCGACGCCCCACGGGCTGTCCCATTTCAATTCCTGAGAATCGAATTTGGATTTTGTGAACCAAAGCACAAAGTCTGACTTGTTGCGCTTGTTTCCGTCCTCTTCAACATCGCTGCGCACACCAACAAGCAAGTCATCCGACGAATGCCCCGTGAGCTGATAATAATCCTTGAGTTTGGAGGTGTCAAAATAGATATTTCCGCCCGCTTCGTATGCATAGCCGTTCTCAAACAGCTTTTCGATAAGTTTTATGTATTCGGCAATGCAGTTCGTCGCAGGTTCAACAACATCGGGAGTTTTGATGTTCAGTTTGCGGCAATCGTCAAAGAACGCATTCTCATAGAATTTTGCAAGCTCCATAACGGTTTTGCCCTCGCGCTTCGCACCGGAGACCATCTTGTCTTCGCCGGTGTCACCGTCGCTTGACAGATGCCCCACGTCCGTTATGTTCATCACACGCTTCACATCATAGCCGATATAGCGCAGGAATTTTTCGAGCACATCCTCCATTATATAGGAGCGGAGGTTGCCGATATGCGCAAAATGATAAACGGTCGGGCCGCAGGTATACATGCTGACCTTGCCCGCCTCGCGCGGCACAAACTCGTCCACGCGCTTTGTGAGAGTGTTATATAAATAGAATTTTTCCATGTTCTCATTTCCTTTCAAGAAAAACTTAAAAAAGTTTTGCTGCCGCACAGCTCAGTCAAGCAGCATATCGTTCTGTTTTATCCACCCGAGCCTGCGCATTATTTCGCTGAAAAGCAGAGAAAGCGCAGCGGGAGCAGCAATATGCAGCAGCAGCACGCGAAGCAGTATCGACCACCACTCGCTGCCGTTTTGAAGCATTGTCGTAAACGTTCCTATCTGACCCACAAATCCGCAGGTACCCATGCCGCCCGAAATGCCCTCGTTCAGCATTTGGAACACCGTTGTTCCGAACGGTCCGAGGATCGCGCTTGCAAGCGTCGGCGGAACAAGGATTGCAGGATGACGCAATATATTCGGCACCTGAAGCATTGATGTACCGAGTCCCTGAGAAACAATGCCGCCCCAGCGGTTTTCGCGGAAGCTTGAAACAGCAAAACCGACCATCTGGCATGAGCAGCCGATCGTTGCGGCACCCGCTGCAAGCATAAGCCCGGTTTTAACATCCGGTGCGGCATTTGCCGTTACAAATATCATGGAGGCAATTGCGGCACTTGAAATCGGAGCCGTCAGAATGATGCCCATAACAACGGAAACTATGATGCCCATCGGAATCGGGTTCAGATAGGTTGCTTTGCCGATTATGTAACCGAGCCACTTCATAAATGCACCGAGCGGTGCCCCGAGAAGCACGCCCACAACGCCGCCCGTCAGCAGCACCGCAATGGGAACAAGAAGAATATCAACCTTTGTTTTGCCTTCAACAAGCCTTCCGATTTCGATTCCGATAACGGCAGCAATATAAGCCCCGACAGGACCCGCACCGCCTGCGCCGCTTGTATAGCCTATCGCTCCGGCAACGACCGCAGCGCAGAGCGTCAGAGCTTTCGCACCAAGCCCGACAGCAATCGCCGCGCCGATCGCACCGCCGACAACAAAGCCGTTCTGTGCAACCTTCACAATCGGGTCAAGAATGCCCGAAAGTGCGGGAATACGCGCAAATTGTGCAATTATCGTGCCGATGAGCAGAGAGGCGAAAAGACCCTTTGCCATTGCTCCGAGAGCCTTAATAAAGTACCTGTCCGCATAATGCTTCACGATGTTTCCGAAGCTGCGTTTCGTGTCTGCACCGCAGGGAGCTGCCGTTTCTTCCGAAAGAGGGATGTTCTCGTTGTTTTCCATTGCTTGCCTCACTTAATTCAAGTTGTTTTTTGTGTTTATATCCGCAGGACTTCCGCAAAAAGCTCCGCCTGATTCAGCCTTCATTCAAAGTTCAATCGATTGCGGAGCTGTTCCGCGAATTACTTTTTAACGTCGTCTATTGTGGGTTCATCATCGTCAAACTCGAACGCCGCCTTGGGTGCGCGGGGTACGCCGCCTCCCGGCTGCTGCTGAGCTTCGCGCTTTGCGTTCTTGTCAACGTATTTGCCCGTCCAGATGATCGCCGCAACAAACACGGCGCAGAGCAGACCGAACAGAATCATGCTGACAGTTTGCAGCTTGCCGAAACCATCCAAAGCGGAAACAACGCCCGCCGCAATCATGATGACAGCCGCTGCAAGGCAGCTTATGCGCATTGCCTTTTTGTGTTTTGCTTCCATGCCCTCTTTTACAAACTCGGCATCAAAAATTCTGCCGCGGCCGGAAATTGCGGAATAGAGCAGATACAGACCGATAACGAACATCACAATGTCGAAAAGGCTCACCGATTGGCGGTTGACATTGAGCTTTACAGTCTCTTTCAATTCGCTGCCGTTGGCGCAGGATGCATTAATGCGAATCTCGCCGAGAACGGAGGATTTCACAAACAGATAGCCGTTTTTTTCGTTGATTTCATAAGTGAATTTATCTGAAGATGCCGGCGTTTCCGAAAGGTTTCCGTCCTTATCCTTTTCAAAAAGCTCAACGGTATATTTAACCGTGTTGTCTTCGGCCGAGTCAGCTTTCGGTGCGTCCGGAGCAGTTGTAGCATCCGGTGCGTCTGTCACATTCGGTGCGTCTGTCGCATCCGATGCGTCTGTATCCAAAGCATCGGAACCGCTGTCGGTCTTATCGGTCAAAATTTTATACATATTGTCTTCATAGCAGAAGAATCCGACCGCTGTGTTGACGTTCACCTGAATCGACTGCACATTTTGCGCAAAGGTAAGCTGCCTGTCGGCATATGCAACGGTTGAATCGTCCTCTGCATTGATGCTCGGCTGTTTGCCGCTGCCCATCATGCAGCCTGTCAGCGCAAGACAGAGCGCAAGCACTGCCGCGATAAGAGCCGCAATGCGCACATTGTGTTTTTTGTTTCCTGATTTCATATTGTAAATCCTCCTGTATTCTGCCTTTCAGACATTTTAATTTTTATTTTTAATGCCGCACTCGTTCCGTGTCTTCGCGGCACGGGGTTCACTGTTTTGTTTCCTCCGCATTTACACAGCGCATGAACTCATCGGAAACACGCATTGCCTTGCAAATCGCCAGCGCATCACGCGGCGGATTCACATCGCTTGCAACGCGATACAAGCCGTAGTCCATAAGCTTCGGCAGCACGGAAGCCCTCGAAGCATCGTTTCCCGCCAATGCTGCATCGAGCACGGCAGGTTCAACGTTTTTGAGCCCGATGACCTGATAATGCATGGGCGCACAGCACGCAACATCATCGAAATGCGTTGTTATCAGCGCAAAACAGCCGCGTCGATTGTTGAAATACTTCACTGCCGCCCGCACAAGCGCCGCACCTTCGTGCGGGTTCGTGCCGCGCGCAAACTCATCAAGCAGAACGAGTGCAGTGCTTTCGGTTTTTATTTCGGAAAGAATGCCGTCAAAACGAATCATCTCCCCGCCGAAGCTCGAAAGTCCGCCCAAGCTGTCCTCCATATCCTCACAGAGCAAGTGTATGCCGGCAAAATGCGGCAATTCGGCTTCCCTGCAAAAAACGGGGAAACCGCACAGCGCAAGCAGCACGTTCAGCGCAAGCGTTTTGACCGCAACGGATTTTCCGCCCATGTTTGCGCCCGTGATAACGGTTGAACCGGATAAAAGTTCGATGCTGACCGGAGTAAACTTTCGCCCCGACGAGTGCAGTGCGTCGGCTGTCTGCGGGTTAATCATTTCGTTAAGAAGAACCCGCTGCCCGTTTGCATAAACTTTCGGAATGCTGCCGCCCCTGCTGCACATAAGTCTTGCTTTTGCAAGCGCAAAATCGAACCTTGCAATGCTTTTAATCACCTGCTCCGCCTCGTTGGAATGTGCAGCAAAAGCTCTTGTCATCTCCGTGCGGATGCGCAGTTCTTCGCTCTCCTCCCTTGCGGCAAGCAGAGTTCTTTCCGCTTCAAGCCCATCCCGCCCCTCGACAGGATCTCGGCGCAGTTCGGCATCAACCCGTTTGCGCTCGCGCCGAATTTTCGCAAGCTCTGCGGATGCGCTGTCGCTCACGCGAAAAGTCATTGCACGCATTCCGTCCGGGTCAACTATTGAAAGCGCATGCGGCAGAGGGTGAATATCGATTTCGTTCAGCCTTTCGCCGCAGGGAATCTTCGAAAATGCCTCCGCAAGCGCATCAAGCTTTATCAAAAAACGTTTAATTTCGAAGAATTCAACGTCTGTAAGCGTCATTTCGCGGCTTCGCGCGACCGAACGGCGAACATCTTTAAGCTGCATGAGCGCACGCTCGGCGGCGGACAGTGCCTCCCTTGCGGCATCGCTGCGGATCGTTTCCGCAAGCAGGCGAACGTTTTCCAGTTCGCGGCAAAGCCGCGCATTCTCTTCACACGGATACGCATGGGTATTCCGCGCAAGCTCCTCTCCGAAGGGGGAACAAGTCTGCAAATTTTCAATTATGTAGGCAAATCCTATCGCTGCCTGCTGTTGTTTGTCAAGCATAGTCTTATTGTGTCAATTTGTTTTCTATCATTTATTCGTGAAAGCGCAGGAATATCGATTTTACGCGCACGGGTTTACTCCGCTGCCTCGCAGCCGAATTCACTCACAACATCAAGTACCGGCACGCGTCCGCCGAGACCGCTGCACATGGCATCGTAAAACTCCGTTTTGTTGTAATGACTGCCTTTTGCGGAAAACGGGTTGACCGTCACCGCAAGCAGCCGCGTTTTGTTCATAACGGTAAATCTTGCACCTGCACGAACAAGTTTTTCATAGTTTTTATGCGAAAGCAGCAGCCTGCTGCCGTCCTCGCAAATAATCTCAAGTCCGTTCAGCGCACGTCCCGCCGCAATAAGCGCATTTGCCGCCGAATCCGGCACCCCGCCGCGCATCAAAACAGCCTCTGCGCCGCCTTTTCGAACAAGTTCCGCCGCGCGGGAAAACTCCGAAAACTCCGTTTGCTCTCCGCCATGAGTCCCGCTGCCGAAAAACACGCCGTATTTTTGTTTGCATTGACGCACATCTTCCGTCCGCTCCGTTTGCGGAAGCATCATAAGCTCCGCCGAAAAGCATGTGTCTTCAACAGTTTTTCGAATATCCGGGGAATAGCTTGCGCCCGAACACAGTATTGCCGCATCGCTGACAGCCGGCATCGCAAGCGATTTTCGGCTCAGCGCACCGTCGATAATGACCTTTGCCGCGCCGAGTTCAAACATGCGTTTTTTAAGCCGCGCAAGCTGCGCCGTCATGGACGGACCCGCAAGCTGAATAAAGCCGTCACTGCATGCACGAAGGATAATGACCTCTCCCATAGGCGTCGGCATTCCTGTTGTGTCCAGTATTTCCCGGGAAATACCGCTGTTCATGCCGTTCTTTTGCGCATCATTTCCGGAATCGGACAAATTTCCGCCCGCAAAAAGCAGCTTTTCGGCTGTTGCAATAATTGTGCCGTCGTAAACGAAAATTTCGGGCTTTTTCGTGTTCGTCACAAGGTCGCTTCGCTCCCCGTCCCTTCCGATGGATGTCAGCGCAATGCCCTCGTCCATCCTGCGGCAGTCCTTTATCAATCGATTAAGCACCGTTGTTTTTCCCGCATTTTTGCACATGCCGATGAGCGAAACGGAACTATAAGGTTTTATAAGCTCATATAACAAAGCCAAACTCCTCCGATAGTATTATAGCATACCTATACCGAAATGAACAAGGGTAAACGTCCCCTGTGAGCACCTTGTTTCATATATAAGTTTTTACATGCTCCCGGTGTTGTATGCTCTAAGAGACTTCTTAATCAAAGCGATTGAAAGTCTCTTAGAACACACAGGATTTGCCGGGGAGAGCAAAATCAAGTTCCCATTTTGAGAACTTGATTTCCACGGTCTATCAGGTGATTGAGAAGTATCTTACAATATAATCCCAACACTCATGAAAGGAGCGCAAGCTATGAGAAAAAACGAGAAAATCACTGCTCTTTACGAGCGATTGAGCCGTGACGACGACCAGCAGGGCGAGAGCAATTCCATATCGAACCAAAAATCATATCTGGAAGAAACGGCAAGGCGGAATGGACACACCTGTTTACGCCATTTCACCGATGACGGGGTGAGCGGCAGTCGGTTTGCTGGGGTTAGATAGCGATACTTTTTACATCTACCATGTTGCGGCGGTCATG
>OIWU01001694.1_pt1 | contig 20677 bp, 20 predicted proteins | sample 1587711 | NCBI WGS metagenome assembly OIWU01 (sample SAMEA3888909, study PRJEB22519) | human gut metagenome | biome: human gut; feature: human-associated habitat; material: faeces | place: Denmark | collected 2010 | reverse complement strand
TCGTAAATGTAAAGCAGTCCGAAAGTGCCAAAAAGCCTTTGAATACGGTGTTTCAAGACATCTGCAAGCACGAGGTTTTGGGCGATTTCTTTACGGACAAATCATTTAATTTAGAAAATCCACAAAAAGTATCTTGACAAACTCGACCCCGAGGGCACGGGATACAGATCAAAAACACGGTTTGCGAAGTTTTATAACCTGCCTGAGTTAATGATGATGTTTCGTCAGGTTGCGGATATTCAAACGGCGGATATGTTAAATCTGCCCGTACCGAAAGCAGTATATCATAATATTGCTGTAAAGCCGACCGATATTCAAAAGGAACTTGTTGCTTCATTGTCCGAAAGGGCGGAAAAGGTAAGGAAAAAGATGGTTGATTCAAGTGTTGACAATATGCTTCTGATTACCAACGACGGCAGAAAATTGGCACTTGATCAAAGACTTACAAATGAAATGCTGCCCGATGATCCGAACAGTAAGGTGTCTGCTTGTGTAAACAATGTTTATGAGATATGGGAGAAAACGTCCGAGCAAAGGTCTACTCAGTTGATCTTTTGCGATCTTTCAACTCCCCATAATGACGGCAGGTTTAATGTCTACGACGATATTCGTAAAAAGCTGATATCTAAGGGCGTGCCGGAGAATGAGATAGCATTTATTCACGATGCGGACAGTGAGGCGAAGAAGAAAGAATTGTTTTCAAAAGTCCGCACGGGAAAGGTTCGTGTTCTGGTCGGCAGCACTGCAAAGATGGGTGCCGGTACGAATGTACAGCAGAAATTGATTGCAATTCATCACACCGATTGTCCTTGGCGGCCCGCTGATCTCCAACAGCGTGAGGGAAGAATTATACGGCAAGGCAATGAAAATCCCGAAGTTAATATATACAGTTATGTCACCGAAGAAACTTTTGACGCCTATTTATATCAGCTTGTAGAGAACAAGCAGAAGTTTATCGGTCAGATTATGACTTCAAAATCGCCTGTGCGTTCAGCGGAAGATGTTGACGAGCAGGCGCTTTCTTATGCCGAGATTAAAGCTCTTGCAACAGGTAATCCGTATATAAAAGAGAAAATGGATTTGGATGTTGCGGTGTCAAAACTCAAGCTGTTAAAGCAGAACCATTTGAGTCAGAAGTATGCTCTTGAGGATAAGATTATAAAGTTCTATCCGCAGGAGATAAAACGCTTTGAAGAACGAATTGATGGATATAATTCTGATATTGAAAGAGTGAAAAACAACACAGTTCTCAATGATGACGGATTCTCAGCGATGATTGTTGAAGATGCATCTTATTCCGAAAAGAAAGCTGCCGGAACAGCGATACTTGCCGCTTGTAAGGCTATGACTTCACCCGAATCGAAAGAGATTGGATCATATCGAGGCTTTAAATTGGAACTGTCATTTGAAACTTTTGAAAAGCAATATGTATTAACTCTTGTAGGTTCACTGCGTCATTCCGTTCCGCTCGGTGCAGATATTTTCGGAAATATATCCCGTATTGATAATATGATCTCATCTTTGCCGGATAAAATGGTAGGCTGTAAAGAACGACTTGCCGATACGAAAAATCAGCTTGAAAATGCAAAGGCGGAAGTCGAACGACCGTTCCCACAGGAGGAAGAACTCTCAAAAAAGAATGAACGTTTAGCTGAACTTAACGCTTTGCTTGATATGAACCATACGGAAAATGAGATTGCTGATGGAGAGCAGGAAAATAATAATAATATGGAAAAAACATGCAGAGAAGTTACAAGACAGAAGTCTTTATAGTTATTAGTTTATATGAAATTTTGCATTATTATAAAGATTCATATATAATTATCCCATGGATTTTTATATATGGGAGTGTCTATAATGAAGGATTTGGAAAAACTTATTCATATATTTATGGATGAGTGTAAATATATGAAAGGATTAAATGACAAAACGCTTAAAGCTTATTCAATTGACTTGAAACAATATGTTATTTTTTGTACGAATAGAGAATGGTGTTTACGAGAAACCGTAGAAGAATATATTAAGGCTTTATACATGAAGTATAAGCCCAAAACCGCTAAAAGAAAAATTGCATGTTTAAAAACTTTTTTCAAATATTTGGAGAATAATGATTGGGTAGTATCAAGTCCATTTCACAAAATAGTGTTGAAGCGTAGGGATCCGATAGTTTTACCAAAGGTGATACCTACTTCTGTGCTTACACAAATACTTGATGAAGCTTATTTGAAACTTTGCACAAAGGGACATTCGGCGTGTTATTACAAATGTATTTTGAGAGATGTTGCTGTTATGGAATTGTTATTCGCAACAGGTGTAAGAGTTCATGAATTATGCAACCTTAGAATAAATGATGTGGATTTAAAAAATAAACATATTAAAGTGTATGGGAAGGGAGCCAAAGAGAGATATATACAGATAACCAATAGGGATGTAGTTTCTGCTTTAAGAAGGTATCAAAAAGAATATATTGGTAAAATAAACGAAACTGGATTTTTCTTTATTAATAACAGAGGCCGTAAACTATCCGAACAATCAGTTCGCTTTATGGTTGATAAATATGCTACATCAGTTAATGCGGAACTGCATATTACTCCACACATGTTTCGCCATACAGTGGCAACTCTTTTATTGGAAGAAGATGTTGATATACGCTATATACAAGAGTTCCTTGGACATAGTTCAATAACTACAACCCAAATATACACTCATGTTAGCCTCAATGCTCAGAAAAAAATTCTTTCTAAAAAACATCCGAGAAATAAACTTAAAGTTAATAGCAATACATAAACTACCGGCAGCAATTTTTAATTGCTGCCGGTAGTTGCAGGATAACTAATTGTTATCCCTTATTAAATCATAATTTTATCTTTTGCCAATGAATCGTATGGCTGTTCTGTTAATTCCGACACTAAATAATCGTCATTTAAAAGCTTAATGAAAGCAAGTCTTGATGATTTGGTATCGAGGATTATTTTATCGCCCGAATCATTGTATTTGAATTTATTTCTTAATCCCGGATTATTCTTTGAGAAGTTAATAACTTTTTCATTTGGAATTCGCTTTGTAATGATAAGAGATTGTTCAGCAACCTTTGATAATTTTTTTGAGAAAGAAAAATCAACAGAAGCGTCTTTCAATGATACCATATTATCAATAAGTCTTGTTTGTTCAATAGAAGCTAAGGCTTCATTGGCACGGTTTCGTATCAGTCCTTCAAATCCCATATATTTTTCGATTGTTTCAATATCCAATACATATATCGTGTTTTCAAATTTGAAAAGGTTTATGTCACCGTTCAAACGAATAATATCATCAGTATCAATTTTTTTGAATCGCTCATCGTATTTACCAATTAAAAATGTACCTCTTTTTATGACAGAAATTGGATAATGCTTTTTAAAACAAACGATTCCGTTATTCATATCTCCAATATATATAATGTATCCGACCAAGGAACTCAGACTGTCATTAGAAAAAGAAAAAATATCATAGTTAACAGCCTTATTTATGTCAAAATCTTTTATGTAAGACATTTTATCCGGGTATTCACTGTAATCGTATTCGTATATTGCATTTTTTCGTTCGTCTGCATTAGAAAGGCTTATTAGCGAGAGCTCTTCGTTCGAGAAAAGTTCGTTTATTCGTGTTCTAAACAAATTATTAAGTTCATCCGTTGTTTCACCGTTGTCAATATCTGCTTTTTTGACTTTGAAACCGTTATCATCTTGTAAAACAAGAAAAAGCATTATTGATTTAGTATCACGCAAAAGATTTGATATTTTAGATTTTAATTCATCTATTTCCATTTTAAACTCTCCTTATGTACCATCTATCGGTATCAAGTTCCTTCCATTCGATATGGTCATTTTGCTTGATACTTTTTTTGGTGATTACAAAATAACTTTTATCCGACTTATCATTTACTTTTATTGAATATAATCTGTATCCAAGAAGAGCCAAAGTCGGATTTGCCATATATAAATCCATTTTTGTTGCTATGATTCCTAGAGTAATAACCAATAGTGAGAATACGACAAACGATTTGACTTCTGCTAAGTTCATACATACTAAAGGTATTATATAGGTTGCAATAAATACCATAACCTCATAATTCTCATTTTCTACAGAAGCAACTTCATAGCTTGGGCACAAAGTTCCTTTTGTTGAATGATCTACAACTTTTGTGAGGGCAAGTGAGACAATACTTAAAAGTAGCAATATGATTGCAAATATATTTCTTTTAAGCAGATTTTCTACGCCAATAAAGTGACCGTTTTCACATATTGTAAGCGAGCTAATCGCCCCTAATAAAAACAGTAACCATAATGAAATGAAGTAAAAAATAATTTTGAAACGAACTTTTGATTGAGACTGGTCCTTCATAAACATAAACTCCTTTTATGTTTTTTACAGTCCGAAAGGACTGTGCTTTTATGTTATAAATGCGGGATAATATCTAATTATCGCTGATAAAAATAAATGGGTGTAAAAAATGAGTATTTCGAAATTTCTGTTTATAAAAAAATATACCGAGGCAATTATAAGAGACGAGGCAGCGATTTTTGCTGGTGCAGGATATTCTAGAGAAGCTGGTTTTTGCGATTGGAAAGGTCTATTAAAAAATGTTGCTTCTGATATAGAACTTGATATTGAAAGAGAAACAGACTATATTTCACTAGCTCAATACTATGAAAACGCTAATGGATATAATGCACTATGTAATATAATATTGGATTCCTTTTCAAAATATAGAAACAATTATGAATTGGCAAAAGCAGTTGAAACTTTGCCAATAAGAACATTTTGGACTACAAACTATGATCACTTTATAGAGGATACACTTAGAAATGATTTTCATAAGTTGGTGGATGTAAAAAAGAATGTGAAAAGTTTAACCTGTAACTTGCGAAATAGAGATGCTACAGTTTATAAATTTCATGGCGATATTGATGATATGTCATCATTGGTTATAACAAAAAGTGATTATGAATCATTTGAAAGGGAACATCTTCCTTTTATAAACGCCTTAAATGGTGATTTGATTAATAAAACATTTGTTTTTATAGGTTATAGTTTTAATGATCCCGATTTATTTAATATATTAAAAAATATAAGGCTATCTTTTGATAAAAGCAAACGAACACATTATGCTTTTTTCAGAAAAGTTTTACCACAAAATTATAACAACAAAGAAGATTATGAATATGATGCTATAAAACAGAACTTAAAGATAATTGACTTACAGAGATATGGTATAGAATCTATTGAAATAGTTGAGTACAAAGAGATTACTAAAATTTTTGATGATATTAAGAAAAAATGTTTGATTAACAATATCTATGTAGCTGGAAGTTGTCGAGAATTGCCATCTAATTGGAAACAGCAACAAGCGGATATTTTTTTATATAAATTAGGATATGTGCTTGCTAAAGAAAATTATAAAATATGTACTGGCTGTATAGAAGGTGTTGGACCACAAATTGAAAATGGAGTTTTAAATTCCATTGCAGACAACAACTTAAGTTTAAATAAATCTTTAGATATTAAACGTTTACCTTTAATTAATGGAAATCTTGACCATATGAACAACGAAAGTAAAGAAGTTATGCGAAATGATATTTACTGTAAAAATGGAATAACAATATTTCTGTTTGGAAATCAATTTTATGACGGGGTTTTACAGCCTTCCAAAGGGGTCTTAAGAGATTATGAAAGAGCAAAAGAACAACAAATGTATTTAATTCCAGTTGGTTCAACAGGTGGGGCATCATTAGAAATATTTAATGATATTAAAACTAATATAGAAAGATATCCATACTTAAAAGATAGTATGGATATCTTGGAATATAGTACAGATCCGGACGAGTTGATTCAATTAATAATTAGCATTATAAATAGAATAAAAAATGATAACTATTAAAAATAAATGGATATCAATATATTTACAGCTTTTATTGCTATCCTTTTTCTAAACCTATCAACGGTTCCTTGGATATAATAATTTTTTACAATTAAATGCACTATATTATATATAATTTTCTCGTTAGAATCCCAGAGTTCATTTTCTTCGTTTATTAGATAGTTTATACAAACTGCTATATTATCGCACATAAAAAGTATACTAGAACAATTTTGATTCTTCATTAAAAATTCATAAACTAACTGCTTTAATATGGGATTATTTTGAACATAATCTTTCTCTTTTTTGGTTACAGAGTATTCATCCAAATATCGATAAATAACTTTAGAAAGTGCGTAATCTATATCACTGTCTCTGCGTATTGTACATAGATTTAGTTCCTTTAGGATTTCATATCTATCAGGAATATCATCCTTTGTTATTTTAAACAATATAGGAAATAATTTAATGTTGTTTTCAATAGCGTAGTCTAATTCTCTTATACACCATTCTTTTTTTAGGTATGTATCATCTATAAAAAGTATCATTCCATTCCAATTTTCACATTGCTTCAATACATCATACAATCCTATATTTATGTTATTTCCTAGTACAACATCTACCTTATCATACCATAATAAAAAACCAAACTGCTCTAATTCATATATTGTTTTTTCTAAAATATCAGAGGCTATATCTCTTGAATAGCTGAGGAAAAAATTATAAGTTCGTTTATACATTTGCTTACCTGTTTTCCATTTATTTTTATCAGCGATAATTAGATATTATCATGCAATCGTTTCCAACTATCTGATTTTTCATATATATATTTAAATAAAAACGTTTAAAAGTCAATAGATAATGCAAAAACGCACGAAAAAAGTGCAAAAACGCATTGATTTGCTGAAAAATGAAACTTTAGTGACGACGATATGTTTGGATAAATAGGGATTATATAATGAATTTGATAAGGGAATGAATAGCTATAATAGTTAGGTTTTTTGTAAACACATTTTATGAATTATTCTCAGTTTATAAGTATTTAATAAATATGTAGTACAAAAGCAAGGCTCTGATTGAAAACTCATAGCCTTGCTTTTGTGCAGCATGTTGATATAAAAACACTTTTAATTTTGCTAATTCAACACTCTAAAATAAAAGAATAATACCAGAATGGAGGTGAAAATGCATGAATAAATACGAAGTTACAATTACAGAAACGCTGGAAAGAAAGATTGAGGTTGAAGCAGAAAGTGCCGAAGACGCACAGCGTATGGTAACAGACGGTTGGGAGAACGGCGATTATATTCTTTTACCTGATGACTTTTCCGACGTTAATTTCTCAACGAAAGAGATCGGCAATCAAAAGATAAAAGTTGTTTTACTTGAACCCGGGAAGATGGCAAGAACAGCAGAAATCGGAACTTCACTTAAGGATTTACAGGAGATAGTCGACGGATATATTGAGACCGCTCATTTTTTTGATGAACCTGTTTGTTTAGTCTGTAATGAGGAAGGAAAGGTTCGGGAACTGCCTATTAACAGAGGCATATACGACAAAAACAAGAAACTTATTGATGTTATTGTCGGAACAGCTTTTATCTGTGACTGCTCCGACGAAGAGTTCGGAAGCTTATCCGATAAACAGATTAAGAAGTACACTAAAGAACTTATGTACCCGGAAAAATTCTATTTTAACGGCAATGAAATTGTAGGAAAAAAGTTTAATCCTAATAACAGAGAACATGAAAGGTGATGTTTAAAATGAAGAAATTTAAGGTTGTGGTACTTCATACAATCGTGTATGAAGTTGATGTTAACGCTGATTCAAAAGAGGAAGCGGAGAACAAGGTTAAGGATATTGACGTGAACACAAACATACTTGATCAGACGGACAATTTTGATTTCCTTGCGGCATATCAGGCTTATGAATGTGATGACGATGATGAACTTACTGACGACGAGGACGAATTTGACAATGAAGAATGTCAGTCCGACTGATCGAATTAAGACGTCAATGCCATTGGCATTAGTCTTAGCAAGCACTGAATTTGTACGGACAAATTCGCTTGTTAAGGGTTGTAACCCCTAACACCCCAAAAAGAAAAGGGGAGTATCAGATGAGAAAAAGAAATATTAGATTTGAATTGTGCCTTAATGAAGAAGAAAATATATGTCTCAATGAATTATGTCATAAAACTCGTTTGAATAAATCTACTCTTATTCGTTATCTTATTTTAGGGTATAAGCCAGCCGAAGCTCCTCCGATAGAATACAAAGTGTTAATCAGGGAATTGAGATCAATCGGCAACAACATAAATCAACTGATCGTTATAGCAAGAAGCAACGGGATTTTGAATATTTCAGAGCTCAAAAAGCATTTAGATGAGCTTGATCTTATTGAAGATAAAATGCACGAAGCGTTCGATTTCAGAAAATAAAAATGGCAATAGTATTTATTAAAGATATTAAAAGCCGTCTTGACAGAACCATTGCATATATTGACAACAAACAAAAGATAAAGAACGAAAACTACGAAGAAGCATTTTTAGACTTGCATAATGCACTTGATTATACGGCAGACGATCTGAAAACAGAGCAAAAATTTTTCGTTGACGGTATAAATTGCAGAGCTGAAAACGCATACAAGAAGATGTCGGAAACGAAAAGAGAGTATGATAAAACAGGCGGTATATTGGGCTTTCATATAATCCAATCGTTTTCACCGGGAGAGGGTACTCCGCAAATGATACACGAACTCGGAATGGAGTTTGCACGTCGAGTGTTCGGCGAAAGATTTGAAGTTGTGGTAGCAACACACCTTAATACCGATTGTCTCCATAATCATATCGTGCTTAACTCCGTTTCTTTTATGGACGGGAAGAAATACTATGATACAAAAGAAAGCTATGCAAAATTAAGAGAGATCTCCGACGATCTGTGCCGTGAATACGGTCTGTCCGTAATTGAAAATCCAAAAGAACGAAGTCATAAAAGTTACGATCTATACCAAGCAGAGAAGAACGGAGAATGGACGAAAGACTCAATTATTCGTCGTGATATTGATGAGTGCATTTTGAAAACGACCAGCCCGAAAGCGTTTTACAAAGAAATGAACAAACTCGGATACGGGTTCAACTTTAACCGTAAATATCCGATTATCACACACCCGAATTTTGAAAGACCGAGAAGAATGAAAACGCTCGGAGAATATTATACACCCGAAAGAATTGAAGAACGGATTTTATCAAAGTGGCAAAAATATGATATTGAAATTCCTCAGCAAGACAATCTTGTTGAGGAATTTTTTAAACCGCTGTCCCGACCGACATATAAACAGGTATATGTTTCTTTTGTTACCGTTGTTAAGTATGTTAAGAAAAATCCCAATACAAACAGGGGACTTGATAAGTTCCTGATTGATGAAATGCGAAAACTCGATAAGCTCATTGAACAGCAAAACCTATTATGCGATAACGATATTGAAACACCGGAGCAGCTTGCCGATTACAAATTGTCCTGTGACAACGAACTCTCGGAATGTGACGAGGCGAGAAAACGGCTTCGGAATATGCTGAAAGTTGCAATCAGAAAAGGTGACGGAAAGGAAATCCAAGAAATAAAAGAGTCAATTTCCAATTTAACAGAGCGAATGAAAATCCTGAGGAAGCAAATCCACATTTGCAAGCGAATAGAAGATAGCGAACCTAAAATTGAAGATAAGATTAACGAGATTATGAATGATAAAGAAAGAAAGGAGATGACGACAGATGAACGCTTCAGGCGACGCAGCAGAACAGATGGTCAGGATGTCACTTCAGGGCGTTGAGGTTGCAGGTAAGTTGTCTATGGACGGTGCCGAAAGACTTGTTAAACTGATATTGTCTGCACTCAAAGATACCAAACGCACCAAGGGCAGAGCCTCACTTAATACAATGCTTAAATCAAGACAACCCATAAAAGTTTTTGAAATCAAGGATAAAGAACTTAAAAAGTTTTGTCAGGAAGCAAAGAAATACGGCGTTATGTATCATGTGCTTAAAGACAGAGACAAGAATGACGGTAAGTGCGATATTATGGTTCGTGCCGACGATTCATCAAAGGTGAACAGAATATTTCAGCGGTTTAATCTCGGCGTCAATAATAAAGCAACTATTAGAGCCGATATTGAAAAGTCAAAACAGGATAAAGAAAAACAGTATCCTACCAAGAGTGCGGAAGATAAGTTCTTAGATGAACTTTTCAAAAAACCGCAGCAGGTCGAAAAGGGATATATAGAAAACCCTTCTGTGGCAAAGACGGAAAGATCCCGTCCGTCAGAGCATACCTCCGGAGTCAACGATTACCGACGCCGTACAAGGGATGAAAACTCTTCAAGACCTTCGGTTAAGAAACAGATCGAAGAGCTTAAAGAAGAAAAGAGAAAGACATCGAAGTCAAAGAAAACGATGCAGAAATCAAAATCAAAAACGAAAGGAGCAAAGACAAATGACAGAACTCGACAACTTGTTCGATAACAAAAATACGCAAACCGGAAATGAGTTTTCAAAAGAAGAATGGATAAAGCAGAAAATCGAAAGCCGTGAAGAGGCTTATGTAATGCTTGAAATCGCAACCGAGGAATTGGATAATCCCGATTCTGTTATGGCATATCTGGATATCCAGAGCAGATTTTACAGATACTCGGTAAGCAATTCGCTTCTTATTGCATATCAGAATCCCGATGCAACAAGAATTTGTGATTCAAAGACGTGGCAGAAAAACAATGTGCGAATTAACAAGGGGGAAAAAGGAATTGTTATTCTTGAACCCGGGAAACCGTACACAAGAGATGACGGCAGAACAATAACGCCTTATAACGCAAAAAAGGTGTTTGATATCTCACAGACCAATGCGGCGCAGAGAACACCGAGAACCAAAATGCCCGATGCCCGTGTCGTTATCAAGGCTCTTATCAGAACCTCTCCCGTTCCTGTTGAAATCAGTTCTCAGCTTCCGAAAGAAACAAAAGCGGTTTATCAGCCGGGTGCGAAGAAGATATTTATTAAGCAGGGATTGGACGGTGATGAAATCTTTCGTGCCCTTTCAAAGGAGATTGCTTTTGCAAAGCTCAATAACGGCAGCTTTAACCGTAATAACCATGAATTTATCGCACAGGCTGTTTCATATATTGCAACATCGAGAGCGGGTTATATGCCCGAACCGATTACCGCTGTAAGCGACAAATTCCTGTCGCTTGAAGTTAAAGACAAAAGAGCCGAGCTTGCAGTCATCCGTGAAAACGCAAACTCAATTTCACACACAATAAATAAAGCGCTTGAATCTATGAATAAGGAACACACAGAAAGATAAGGCGGTGAACTTGTGGGCGAAAAAAGAGTTTTAACCGTTGATGATTTTGAACATAACCTTATGCTGAACGGTATTAACGAATACCGTAATATGCTGCTTGAACAGGAATTGCCGACAGACGATGTTGACGATTTGCTCTTAAAGGTTCTTGACGCACCTCTTCAAAAAAGAAGGAGGTTTGAACGTGAGGACAGATAAGCTGTCGAAAACAAATGTCATACTGTATGCCTGCGGCTTAATCCCTGTAATATGGTGTGCACTGCTTATCGCTCCGTATCTTAGCGGCGGATTGGTCGAAATAATCAGAAATTTGTCGGTTGCCTTCGGCAATCCCTTTAATATTTCCGTTTGTGAGGACAGCCTAAAAACTGTCCTCATTTTTGTTATGGGATATATCCTCGGTATCGGTATTTATCTTTCAAGTGAAAAGAACTATCGGCGACGGGAAGAACACGGCTCGGCAAAATGGGGCAAGGCGGAAACAATTAAGAAAAAGTATATGGATGCCGATAAAAGCGAAAACAAAATCCTTACTCAAAATACCGCGATCGGTATTGACGGAAGAAAGCATAGACGGAATCTCAATGTCTTAGTTTGCGGAGGTTCGGGAGCAGGTAAAACAAGGTTTTATGCAAAGCCGAATATTATGCAGGCGAACACATCGTTTATTGTTCTTGATCCAAAGGGTGAGCTTCTCCGTGATACGGGAAATATTTTAAAAGACAAAGGTTATGATATCAAGGTTCTTGATTTGATTGATATGGAAAAGAGCGACTGCTATAACCCGTTTGTGTATATTCATAACGATAACGATATCCAAAGACTTGTTACGAACCTCTTTAAAAATACTACACCTAAAGGAAGTCAGAGCACCGATCCTTTTTGGGATCAGGCGGCAAGTATGCTGTTGAAAGCGCTTATTTCATTTCTTCATTATGAAGCTCCGCCGGAGGAACAAAACTTCTCGATGGTTCTTGAACTTATACGAGCCGGGGATATCCCCGAAGAACAGACAGATTTTGAAATAACCAGTCCGCTTGATGACATATTTGCACGTCTCGAAGCGCAGAAACCCGATCATATTGCTCTTAAGTATTACCGTTCATATCACAGCGGTACAGCGAAAACGTTGAAGTCAATTCAGATTGCATTGCTTGCAAGACTTGAGAAATTTAATCTTGACTCATTCGCAAATATGACTTGTACGGACGAATTGGAACTCGATCAAATAGGCGAAAGAAAGACAGCGGTATTTGCTCTTATCCCCGAAAACGATACAAGTTTTAATTTTATCGTCGGAATGTTATACACGCAGCTTTTTCAACAGCTGTATTATCAGGCAGATTATGTTCACGGAGGCAGACTCGACTGTCATGTCCATTTCATAATGGACGAGTTTGCAAACATAGCGCTCCCCGATGATTTTGATAAATTGCTTTCAACTATGCGATCCCGTGAAATATCGGTATCAATTATTATTCAGAATATGGCTCAGCTCAAAGCACTCTTTGAAAAGCAGTGGGAATCTATCGTGGGAAACTGCGATGAATTTCTTTATCTCGGAGGTAATGAGCAGTCAACGCATAAGTATGTGTCGGAATTGATGGGCAAAGAAACCATAGATACAAACACTTACGGGCAGTCCAAAGGCAGAAACGGAAGCTATTCCACAAATTATCAGACCGCAGGCAGAGATCTGCTGACTCCCGATGAAGTGCGAATGCTCGACAATAAGTATGCGCTCCTTTTCATTCGTGGTGAAAGACCTGTTAAAGATCTGAAATATGATATTTTAAAGCACCCTAATGTAAAGTACACAACCGATGGTTCGGGAGAAGCGTATATTCACGGATTCAATGATTACTCGGTACTTGAAATGAACTGTTTTGATCTTGATGAAATTGAAACAGATGAATCGGAAAACGTAAATTACGTTATTTATTCAAACGAAGAAATCGAAAAAATATTATTGAAATTGGAGGAAGAAAAGTGAAAAAAGTTAATAATTCTAAGCCTTTGAAGGGCAAGGTCAGAAAAGGCTTTAAAGCCTATGTTTATGCTGTTCTTTGTATCACAATGCTTGTGATTTTCAGTGTTACGGTTTTTGCGGCAGGTGATCCTGTCGGTGTTGTAAACAATCTTTCAACATTTATCTTCGGACTTATCAGAGCCGTCGGTCTCATACTGCTCGGCTTCGGTATTGTTCAGGTAGGACTTTCTTTGAAGTCGCACGATCCATCACAGAGAGCTAACGGATTTCTTACCGTTGCCGGCGGTATTGTTATTACCTTTGCAAAGGAAATTCTTGATTTGATTGTCAACTGATTACTGATGATTACGGTCGGCAGGCAAATTAACCTTGCCGATCGTATTAACTTTAAGGGAGGTCTTTAATGAAAGAATCAAGTAATTGGGTAGTGCAAAATCTCCAGAATGCACTTGCCACTTGGAACAATAAATTAAGTGAAATATGGCTTCTCATCACTCAATCACCCGAAGAGTTCAAGGACGGTACAATATGGACTGTGATAACCAACATTCACGGAGCATTTCAGGCAATAGGATATTCGCTTCTGGTGTTATTCTTCGTTGTCGGAGTTATGAAAACCTGCGGCAGCTTTGCGGAAATCAAAAGACCCGAAATAGCTTTAAAGATGTTTATTCGTTTTGTGCTTGCAAAAGCATCTATTGACTACGGACTTGAACTGATGACATCACTTTTTGAAATCGTGCAGGGCATTGTTTCAAAGATTATGGAGACATCGGGATTGTCAAGTACAACCGAAACCGTTTTACCGGAGTCAATCATAAAGGCGATTGAGAAAAGCGGATTTTGGGAAAGCGTACCGTTATGGGCAGTGACCCTCATAGGCAGCTTATTTATTACCGTTTTATCGTTCATTATGATTATGACAGTATACGGACGATTTTTTAAAATATATTTATATACTGCTATTGCTCCGGTGCCGTTATCGTCATTTGCAGGAGAGCCGTCTTCCTCCGTAGGAAAGAGTTTTGTTAAATCCTATGCGGCGGTATGCTTAGAGGGAGCAATTATTGTGCTCGGTTGTATAATCTTCTCGGTGTTTGCCGCATCACCGCCTGTTGTTGACGAGTCGGCTGCAGCCGTTAATCAGGTGTGGAGCTATGTAGGTGAATTGATATTCAATATGATCGTACTTGTCGGCACGGTAAAAATGAGTGACAGAGTTGTCAAAGAAATGATGGGACTGTAAAAAACACTTTACAAATTGCGATTTTGTGGTATAATTGCAGTATAAAATTTGCGATTATGCATATATTTTAAATAATAAAATTTGCGATTCTGAGGTGAGCGCATGTTTAAAAGGAAAATATACGATAAACTGTTGGAATGGAAAAGAGAATCAGACGGTAAAACGGCTCTGCTTATTGAAGGAGCAAGACGAATCGGCAAATCAACAGTTGCTGAGGAATTCGGAAAGAATGAATATGAAACATATATACTTGTGGATTTTTCAACCGCATCAAAAAACGTAAAAGAATTGTTTGATGATGTTTCCGACCTTGATTATATTTTTCTTCAATTGCAGCTTCAATATAAAATAGATTTAATTGAGAGGAAATCACTTATTATATTTGATGAAGTACAGCTTTGCCCTAAAGCTCGTCAGGCAATTAAATCGCTTGTAAAAGATCATAGGTACGACTATATAGAAACAGGCTCGCTCATATCCATAAAAAAGAATGTTAAAGATATTCTGATACCAAGTGAAGAGCGAAAGATATCTATGTATCCTATGGATTACGAGGAGTTCCGTTGGGCTGTAGGCGACACAACAACAGTACCTCTTATGAGAAAATGCTTTGAGAGCAACAAAGCTGTAGGAGAACAGCTTAACAGAAAGCTTATGCGTGATTTTAGACTGTATATGTTGGTTGGAGGAATGCCGCAGGCGGTTAGCGAATATATAGAAACAAATAATTTCAGAAAAGTAGATGCAGTAAAAAGAGACATTTTAAATCTTTACGCTGATGATTTTATGAAGATTGATCCTACAGGTAAAGCTTCAATGCTCTTTGATGCAATTCCCGCACAGCTTAATAAAAACGCCGCAAGATATCAGGTGTCAAGCGTTTTGTCAGACGAAAGAGCAGACGGGCTTCTTGAACTTATTGCCGAAATGAAGGATTCAAAAACCGTTCTTGTGTCATACCACGCAAACGACCCGAATGTAGGGTTATCTAACAACAAAGATCTTGCCAAGTTCAAACTGTTTATTTGCGATACAGGGCTTTTCACAACGCTTATGTTTAAAGACAGTGATTTTACCGAAAACACTATCTATGAAAGGCTTTTGGGTAATAATTTGGGCGCAAATCTCGGTTACTTGTATGAAAATATTGTTGCTCAGATTTTGACGGCAAACGGAAATGAATTATTCTATCACACAATAAAAAATGAAGCTTCAAGGCACAGCTACGAGGTAGACTTTTTGATAACCCGAAAAAACAAAATCTGTCCTATTGAAGTTAAATCGTCAACCTATAGAACGCATAAATCAATAGATGCTTTCTGCGAAAAGTATTCTTCAAGAATTCTGAATAAATATCTAATTTATACTAAGGATTTCAGCAAAGACAAGGATATATTCTGTTTGCCGGTTTATTATACTCAGTTTATTTAAATATCTAAACATCAATTTTTTTGAGCATCACTTCGGTGATGCTTTTTCTTTTAGATTGGAGGAATGTCATTGGAAGTGAAAATTAACAGAGAAATACGGGATTACAGCGAAGCGGTATATTTCGGGCTTAATCTTCGTCAGTTTGTATTTTCGGTACTTGCTTGCGGCGTTGCGGTAGGTTTGTACTTTCTTTTAAAACCGTTTTTTGGCATAGAAACACTCAGTTGGGTTTGCATTGTCGGTGCGGCACCGTTTGCAGCTCTTGGATTTTTTAAATATCACGGTATGACAGCAGAGAAAGTTTTGTTTGCTTATATTAAGAGCGAAGTTCTGATGCCGAAGGAGCTAAAGTTTGTTTCGACGAACTATTATGACAGTATGGAAAGGGGAGATGAATTTGTTCAATCTCATAGGAATGATAAAAAAGAAAAGCGGACTCGATGAAATATTCGGTGACGGAATGAGCGTCCCGAGATCTGTTCAGGATGTTATAAAAATTGATGCAGTATATTCGGATGGTATATTTATGACAGGAAAGGACAGATATTCTAAAACATTAAAATTTACCGATATAAATTATGCAGTATCAAGCAAAGAGGATAAAGAGTCGCATTTTCTTAAATACAGTGAAATACTTAACTCACTTGAAAACGGTATTTCAAGTCAGATCACGATAATAAACAGAAAACTTAAACACAATGAATTAAAAGAAATTGCATTGCTGGAAAAAGCCAATGACAATAAGGATAAATACCGTAAAGAAATCAATGATATGCTTACAATGTTGGCAAACGGAGCAAATGCAATCGTGCAGGATAAATATGTAACGCTGACCATTCAGAAGAAAAGTATAAATGAAGCGAGAAGTCATTTTAACCGTGTGGGTGCAGATTTGATTGCACACTTTTCAAGACTTGGTTCAAAATGCACCGAACTTGATTTAACAGAAAGACTTCGTATTATACACGATTTTTGCAGACCCGAAGAAGCTGCAGATTATCATTTCGATTTAAGGGATACTATGAGAAAAAGTCAGAGCTTTAAGGACTACATTTCACCGGACGGGTTTGAGTTTAAATCCGATTATTTTAAAATCGGCAACAGATTTGGGAGAGTTCTTTTTATCCGTGACTATCCGTCGTTTGTAAAGGACAGAGTAGTGTGGGATCTTACCGATACAAGCAAAAATATGATATTCAATTATGATATCGTACCTGTTTCGATCGAAGAAGCCCAAAAGTTTGGAGAAAAACAGGCGTTAGGGGTAGAGACCAATATAGCGAATTATCAAAGAAAACAAAATTCAAACAACAACTACACTTCAGTTATTCCCTATGATATGGAACAGCAGAGAAAGGAAGTGAGAGAGTTTCTTGATGACCTGACAACTCGTGATCAAAAGATGTTCAAGGTCATAATCACCGTTATGCACACAGCCGATACACTTGAACAGCTTAACAGCGATACAGAAGCAATACAGGCAATGGGCAGAAATCATATGTGTCAAATAGGCATCTTAAAATATCAACAGCTCGAGGGATTTAATGCTACACTTCCGATAGGAATAAATAGAATTGAAGCAAGGCGTACTCTTACAACAGAGAGCCTTGCTGTTTTTATGCCGTTTAAAGTTCAGGAAATCCAACATGACGGAGGCGTATTTCAGGGCGTAAATGTTATATCGAAAAATATGATTATTGTAAACCGAAAGTTTCTGCTCAACGGTAATTGCTTTATTCTCGGTGTATCCGGTTCGGGCAAATCCTTTACCGCAAAGGAAGAAATGGTAAATCTTCTTCTTTCTACGGATGCAGATGTTATGATTATTGACCCTGAAAGAGAATACTCTGCTCTTGTTGAAGCAATGGACGGACAGGTCATTGAGCTTTCTGCAAAAAGTAAAAATCATATCAACTGCCTTGATATAAACAAAGAATATGCCGACGGAGCAAGTCCCATTGCATTTAAAGCTGAATTTGTATTATCGTTGTTTGAACAGGTTATCGGCAAAGGCGGAGTTAATGCAATTCAAAAATCCATTGTTGACCGTTGTCTTGCAAATGTATATAAAAACTATATCAAGAGGGGATATACGGGTAAAGTTCCGACTCTTGTTGATTTATGCAATGATTTAAAACAGCAGCCTGAAGCTGAAGCAATTGAACTTGCCACCGCAATGGAACTGTTTGCATCGGGTTCACACAGCACTTTTGCACAGAAAACAAATGTTAATGTTGAGAACAGACTTATATGCTACGACATACTTGAACTCGGCAGCCAGCTTATGCCTATCGGTATGCTTGTTGTTCTTGACAGCATTCTTAACCGTATAACCAAGAACCGTGCGGAAGGCAGAGAAACATATATTTTCATTGATGAAATTTATTTACTCTTTCAACACGAATACTCGGCAAATTTCCTTTTTACACTTTGGAAACGAGTTCGTAAATACGGTGCATACTGCACGGGTATTACTCAAAACGTTGATGATCTTTTGCAAAGCCATACGGCACGAACAATGCTTGCAAACTCTGAGTTCATTATAATGCTCAATCAGGGCGGTACTGATAGAGAAGACCTTGCTAATCTTTTGCAGATTAGTGAAACTCAGATGACACATATTACAAATGTTGAAGTCGGTCACGGTCTTGTTAAAGTCGGTTCGGCACTGGTTCCTTTTGAAAGAAAATTCCCGAAAGATACAGAACTGTATAAACTTATGTCAACTAAAGTCGGTGAACAGTAATGAAAAAAAAGATAAAAACCCGTGAAATTATAAATGACATTAAAGTCCACAATGCGGCGGTTAATGTCGGAGACAAAATGAAAAATATCGGCATCAAAACAAAAGAGAAGATATCCGAAAACATTGAACCGAATGACAATACATCACCTGAACAGTATGCGGCTGATAAGGTGTCGGAGAAAATGAGAGCAGCTGCCGAAATTGTTGCGGTTGATTCAGAAAAAGTCACTCGTAAAGTCGCCGGTGAAACCAAGACCAAGATTAAAGAAAAACGTGCAGAGAAAAAGGACGCCGTTAATAATCAGATTGATGATAGAGAGATAAATAAGCCTGATATGGCGGACAGCAAAGGTGAGGATAAATTACGAAACGAAGATAAAGCGAACGACAAACATAAAAATTATAAAAACAATCAGAAACAGAAAAATGACATTAAAACAAAATCGGATAATGGACAAATAAAAGTCAATAATGATAAACCGACGATTAAAGAAAAGACATCGGTTTTGCCAAAAACTAAACCACAGTCTGATCCTATTCTTGACGAAAAGAAAAAAACTCGTCAAAGAAAGTTATCTCCGCCGAAAATCAAGGAAAAAGGTACTATAAAAAAGATAGGATCGGAAAGTCAAAAGATTAAAACAGTAAGTAATGAAGCCAATAAGATCAAACAAACGAAAAAGAGCTTTGATAATACCTCAAAAAGCATCAAGACAGCTGAGAAATCTGTCAAGGCTACGAAAAACACAGCAAGTAAAACGGTTGAAAGCGCAAAGAAAACAAAACAGGCGGCAAAAATCGCCGTAAAGGTTGCCGATAAAACTGTTAAAACCACGGTCAGGATAGTTAAAGCAACAGGAAAAGCTATTGCTTCGGGCGTAAAAAGTATAGGAGCGATTATTGCGGCAGGAGGTATACCTGCTGTTGTTGTAATTATAATTATATGTTTGATCGGAGCAATCGGCGGAACTTGTTTTGGAATTTTTCTTGCCAACGATGAAACGACAGGTACCGAAAAAACTATGTCACAGGCTATATCCGAACTTACATTGGAGCATTATGCAAATATTACCGCTATGAAAGCTTCATATTCCTATTATTTGCTCGAAGTGAAAGGAGACACTTCAATCAAGTGGAAAGATATTTTAGCGATCTATGCTATAAAAATAACCTCAGGCGAAGATCCGCTTGAGGTTGTTACACTTAATGAAGTTAAAATAAATCTGCTTCGTGAAATAATGAAAGAAATGAATAAAATATCCGGTGTTGTCACTTCTAAATTGGTTGCTGAAATAAAGGTCACAACCGATGACAATGGCAACTCGGTTAAGCAGACGGTTTATGTCACAAAGAAAGTTCTGAACATTTCTATTATTCATTTAGATGCGAAGCAGATGGCGTTAAAATACAAATTCAATGATGAACAAAATAAAATGTTAGATGAACTTATGGGCGAAGAATATGATGATTTATGGAATAAACTGATAGGGGACAGTGTGAAAAGCTATCCAAGCGGCGGTTCCTTTGTAGGAACAGGAATATTCGCTTGGCCGCTCACCGTTGACGGAACTATTACATCATATTTCGGAACAAGATCTGATCCGATAACGGGCGAAATTTCTGCGCATGGAGGAACGGATATTGCCGCACCACAGGGCACCCCGATCCTTGCCGCTGCCGACGGTACAGTTGTAGCGGCAACATGGCACAACGGTTACGGCTACTATGTAAAGATAAAGCACAACAACACATATTCAACGCTTTACGGACATTGTTCGGAACTCCATGTTTCGACAGGACAAAAAGTAAAACAAGGTCAGTTAATTGCAAAAGTCGGCTCAACAGGATATTCTACCGGTCCGCACTTACATTATGAAGTTATTCAAAATGGGGTTAGGGTTGATGCGTTAAGATATTATAAATAAGATACAATTGAAATATATTTCACTATTATAAAAAACAGGGTGCGTAAGAATAACTACGCATCCTGTTTGTATATTAGCAATTCTAAAG
>OIWU01001680.1_pt1 | contig 20786 bp, 10 predicted proteins | sample 1587711 | NCBI WGS metagenome assembly OIWU01 (sample SAMEA3888909, study PRJEB22519) | human gut metagenome | biome: human gut; feature: human-associated habitat; material: faeces | place: Denmark | collected 2010 | reverse complement strand
AGAGCACCGATTATAACCAGCTGCTGAAGGCCGTGGAGGCGAAGCAGGCCGTCGCCGTGTCCGGACTGAGCCAGGCCCCGCGCAGCCATGTGCTTGCTGCCGTGCACGAGCAGTCCGGCAGACCGCTTATCGCCGTGTGCCAGGATGATATAGCCGCAAAGCGGCTGGCTTCTGAACTTGGTGCGTTTTTAGGCGAGGAGCCACCGGTTCTGCCGTCCCGAGAATTGACACTGGCCGGAGCCATCGGCGTGTCCCGTCAGTGGGAGCAGCAGCGGCTGCGGCTTTTATACGCGCTGGCGCAGGGCCATGTCCCGGTGCTGGTGGCGAGTCTCGATGCGCTGCTGCTGCGCACAATCCCGCGCCAGACGCTCTTTTCCGCGTCAGTGACGCTCCGGGTCGGCGCAGAATACAGCATGCCGGATCTCATCAGCCGCCTGACCCGGGCGGGCTATTCCCGTGCAAGTCTGGTCGAGGGCGTGGGACAGTTCGCGCTGCGCGGCGGCATTTTGGACGTGTATTCCCCCGCGCAGGAAAAGCCGCTGCGCGCGGAGTTTTTCGGCGACGAACTGGACACCATGGGCTATTTCGACCCCATCACGCAGCGGCGCACGGAAAACGCTGACGAGGCAATCCTCCTGCCTGTGGCCGAAACGGAGCCGCATCTGCATCCGCAGGGAGTAGCCGGTCTGTGCGGAGATCTGCGTGCCATCATCACGCGCCAGCAGCGCCGGAAAACGCCCAATCAGGCGCTGATCGAAACACTGCAGAAAGACTGCGAGGCGCTTGAAAACGAGACGCTTTTCGCCAGCGCTGACCGATACATGGCGCTGATTTACCCGGAATTTACGACTGCCGCGTCGTATCTGCCGCAGGAGGCCGTTGTCGCCTTCTGCGACCACGGCAATCTTCAGCGCGGGGAAAAGGATCGTGCGGAGGAGTTCGGCCTTCTGCTCGATTCGTTTTTGACCTCCGGCACACTCTTTGGAGAGCTGTGCGATTATTACGCCACGATTGACGATCTGGCCGCGTCACTGCAGGGCAGAGCCGTCATTTACTGCGACGGCTTCCTGGCCGCGCGCTATCCCGAGTCCCTGCCGCCCAAACAGCTGCTTTCCTTTACGGCCCGGCAGCTGCCGGGCTACGGCGGAAGTCTTGAAACAGCGGCAGCAGACCTTAAAAATTACGCATCGAACCAGTATGGCTCCATCGTCCTGTGCGGCGGACAGCGGCGCGGGGAAATTTTGAAGGATCTGCTTGCCAAAAGCGGTTTGAACGCACTTCTGGCGTTCCCGCTGACAAAGCTTCCGCAGCCGGGACAGATTCTCATTGCGGGCGGCTCGCTTCCTGCCGGGCTTGAATATCCGACGCTCAAATTTGCCATTTTAACGGAGGGGCAGATCGCTGTTCGGCAGGAGCGCAAAAGGACTAGAGCGCCCAAAAAAGCCACAAACCGCAAAAAACTTGACTCGTTTACCGATCTGACCCCCGGTGACCTCGTCGTACACGAGCATCATGGCATCGGCCGTTATGTCGGCATGGAGCAGCTGAAGGTCGGCGGCGTCACAAAGGATTACGTCAAGATCGCCTATCAGGGCACGGACTGTCTGTATGTGCCCGCAACACAGCTGGATCTGGTCAGCAAGTATATCGGTGCCGGCGAAGATACGCCTGTCCGGCTCAATAAACTCGGCGGCGACCAGTGGCAGAAGACAAAGGCCAAGGCAAAGGCCGCGGCAAAGGACCTGGCTGCGGGCCTGATTAAACTCTACGCCGAACGCAAGCGGCTGCCGGGCTTTGCGTTCGCGGCGGATTCGCCGTGGCAGCAGGAATTTGAAGAAAGCTTTGAATACGCCGAGACAGACGATCAACTGCGCTGCATCGACGAGATCAAGCGCGATATGGAATCCCCCGCGCCGATGGACCGGCTTCTCTGCGGCGATGTCGGCTTCGGCAAGACGGAGGTCGCGCTGCGCGCGGCCATGAAGTGCATGCTGGACGGCAAACAGGTCGCAATCTTAGTCCCGACGACCGTTCTGGCCCAGCAGCACTATCTCACGGCCATGCGCCGCTTTGCGACCTTCCCGGTCACCATCGATGTGCTTTCCCGCTTCCGTACGCCTGCGCAGATCAAAAAAACGCTCTTCGATCTGCAATCCGGCAAAATCGATCTGATCGTCGGCACGCACAAGCTGCTGCAGAAGGACATTCATTTTCACGACCTCGGCTTGCTCATTGTCGATGAGGAACAGCGCTTCGGCGTGACGCACAAGGAACGGTTAAAAGAACTTTCACGAGGCGTGGACGTCTTAACACTGTCCGCAACGCCCATCCCGCGCACGCTCAATATGGCGCTGTCGGGGCTTCGTGACATGTCCACCATCGAACAGCCGCCGCAGGACCGCTATCCTGTGCAGACGTTTGTGCTTGAGCACCAGGACGGCATTCTCGACGAGGCGATCCGGCGTGAACTTGCCCGCGGCGGGCAGGTCTATTATCTCCACAACCGTGTGGAATCCATCGACCAGTGCGCGGCCAAAATCAAACAGCGCATCCCCGAGGCGGAGATCGCTGTCGCGCACGGCAAAATGAACGAGGAACAACTCGGCGACGTCATGCAGGCAATGTCAAACGGCGAAGTTCAGATCCTTGTCTGCACGACCATCATTGAAACGGGCATTGACATCCCGAATGTCAACACGCTCATCATTGAGGACGCTGACCGGCTGGGCCTTGCGCAGCTGCACCAGATTCGCGGCCGCGTGGGCCGTTCGAGCCGCCACGCCTATGCGTATCTGACGTTCCGCAAGGGGAAAGTGTTGTCCGAGATCGCGGAAAAGCGGCTCGACACCATCCGCGAATACGCGGAATTCGGCTCCGGCTTTAAAATCGCCATGCGCGACCTTGAAATTCGTGGTGCGGGCGATCTTCTGGGTGCGGAGCAGTCCGGTCATATGATGACCGTCGGCTATGATATGTATCTGAAGCTGCTCGAAGACGCCGTGCTCGAAGAGCGCGGCGAGGAAGCGCAGAAGGAGCCCGAATGCACCGCCGACCTCACCGTCACCGCAAACATCAACAAGGACTATGTTACCTCCGGCGAACAGCGCATGGATCTCTACCGCCGCATGGCAGCCATCCGCACACAGGAGGATGCCGACGAACTGCTCGACGAGATCGTCGATCGCTTCGGAGATCCTCCAAAGGGCGTTATGAATCTGATTGCCATCGCACTGTTGCGCGCAAGAGCCGCAGCGGCCGGCATCACGGAAATCACGCAGAAGGACGGCGCGATCCTCCTCTCATTGGCCACGATGGACTTCGCCGCCATCTCCGGCTGCTGCGCCGAAGCGCAGTTCAAGGGGCGCATCTTCTTCTCTGCAGGCAAGGTGCCGATGCTGTCCGTCAAACTCAAAAAAACCGACGACCCGCTGAAACTCGCAACGCAGCTGGTCGGCGTCTACGCTGCCCTGCGCGCGCAGACAGCGGGGACGTAAAAACGAGCCTCTTGGGCGCTGTCGCCCCTTACGTTCCGAACAGCAGCTTCATCATCAGAGGGATCGTCAGCATGCAAAGAAGCGTACTGACAAACACGCCGGAGGAGGCAGTCGTCTCGTCAGCGCCGTACTGGTAACTCAGGATGGTTGTGTTGGTGGCAATGGGCATGCACAAAAGGACCGTCAGCACACACAGAATCCGTTCATTGTCCAGTACCTGCCGCAGCGCAAAATGCGCCAGCAACGGCACGGCAATCATCTTGAACAGCACCAGCACATACACCCGCCAGTTTCCGAAGATTTGCCCGAATCGCATCTGCGCAAGCGAACAGCCGACAATCAGCATGGCGATAGGACTTGTGATGTCTCCGACATATTTGACAGTCTGGTGCAGCAGCACCGGTGGCTGCCAGCCGGACAGATAAATCACGAACGCCGCCAGCGACGCTGCAACGCACGGCTGCCGCAGGATTTTCCACTGAAAGTGAAAACGCGCCTGTCCTTCGATCAGACTCACGCCGTAACTCCAGCAGAGCAGCTGGAAGGCCAGCACGGCCAGCGTCACATAGAAGGTCGCCTGATAACCCAGCAGCGACTCCACGACCGGATAGCCGAGAAACCCGATGTTGCCGAAGATGAACATGAACCGGTACAGCCCGGCCTCGCGTTCTTTGACGCGCAGCAGCCGTGCGATTGGGAAACTCAGGCCGATCAGCGCGGCATAGAGCAACGCGATCAGGCCCATCAACCGCAGCGTTTGCCCGATTGAGAGCAGCCGTTCGCCCGTCAGTGCGGAGGCGAGAATCTGCATGGGGTTTGCAACGGTCACGATAAGCGACGAAAGCTTTTTGTTACTCTGCACGTCCATCGCGCCGCACTTCGCGGCGCAGAAGCCGCAGGCCATGCAGAAAAACAGCATGACCATCCTCTGGCACAGGGAGAGAATATCCATCCTGCCCGCTCCTTACTGCCCGATGCAGACCGGGCAGGACAGATATCCCTCAGCCTCGGCCAGCTTCTCGTTGAGGATTTCAAAATTCTCCGGTTTAAACAGCGTGCAGCCATACCGGTGATAGACCTCGCTTCCGACGTTCACGCAGACGGCATATTGGTCAAAAAACGATGTTTCCGCCCGCAGCCGGTCGAGTTCCGCCTGCTGACTGCGCAGCTTTGCGCTGCCGGTCAGATACAAAAATGCGCCAGCAGCCAGAAGCAGGATGCAGCAGATTGCAAGAATGCCCGTCGAAGGCGAACCGGCACGTTTTTTCGCAGCAGACACCGGTTCCGCCGGCTGCTTTTTCAGCCGCGGCGGGGTCTGCATTCTCCCGGCAGGGAGCGGAGCAGGTCTTGGCTGCACTGCCGCACCGTTCTGCGCGCAGTTTGCGCAGAACAATTCCCCGTCTTCGATCGGCGCGCCGCATTTGATGCAAGTGGTCATATTCAATACGTCTCCTGTCTTTCTCATTCCTGAACAGTATAGCGAACTTTGCAGAGAAAGTAAACCAAAAACCGGCCATACGGCCGGTTTTTCGGTTCAAGAACTGGATTATGCGTTCTTTTTCGGTCCCATGATTTCGGCACTCAGGAGGGCGACAAGGGGGACAGTCAGGATGATGCCGATGGTGCCGGCCACGCCGCGGATGATCTCGATGGCGATGGAGTCAGCGTTGAAGATCTGGATCATGGGATAATCAAAGATCTGGAACAGCAGGAGTGTATTGAGGCTCGAACCGGCGAAGGCAAGGATGAGCGTGTTCGCCATGGTGCCCATGGCGTCCTGTCCGATGTTCATGCCGGAGCGGAACAGCGCCTTACGCGGCAGGTCGGGGTTCAGCTCGCGCAGTTCCCAGCAGGCGGAGGAAATGGACATGGCCACGTCCATGACTGCGCCGAGCGAGGCGATGAGAATGCCGCTGACGAACAGGCCGCTGATCTTCAGTCCCCGGTCGGATGCGCGCAGGACAAGCTCCTCCGCCTCGGGCAGATTGAAGCCGTTGAGCGGCGATATCGATCCGCACAGGGCAGCGAAAATGCCCGCGACGGCCACGCCGCCGATGCAGCCGAGCGTGGCGCAGAGCGTCTTGCGGCTAAAGCCGTTCAGGAACAGGAGGGAGGCCGCCGTCGTCAGCGCGACGAGCACGACCGTGACCACGACCGGCTGCGCGCCGCGCAGGATCATGGGTACCTGAATGAACCAGACGCACGCAAGCGTATACACAAGCCCCAGCAGGGCCGTGAGGCCCTTTTTCCGGCCAATCAGCAGGAGCAGCGCCGCAAACACGGCAAGCAGGCCGATCAGCACCGGCGCACGGTTATAATTCGGAATGGATATGACATACGGCTCCCCCGCGTCATCCAGATCAAGGCGGACGACGATTTTTGTGCCGATCTTCGCGTCAACGTTGGTATAGATGGTCAGATAGTTGATCGTCTCGAGTATCTCGCCCTTCCACGGGCCGTTCAGAATCTCGACCTCAAGATACTGCTGGCCGATGCGGCGGCCCTCCGTCCAGTCCTGGGTCTCTGCATTGTCGTCCAGAATGTCCGTGACGCGCGCAACAGCAAAATACCGCTTGCGCGCGGCAGTCGCCTCGCGGTCAGGCTCCGTATATTCCAGGACCAGCGCCCACGCGATGATCAGCACGAACAGCAAAACGCTCACGCCGATCTCCATCCAGCGCTTGCGCGTCAGCTTGCATTGTAAGTTCTTCATGGATTCTCCTTCAGGAAGCAAAGTTTATGCAGGATGGGGGACTGCCCCGCCGGGAAACCCGGCGGGGCAGTTTTGTATTGTTGGGGAACTCAGCGCTCAAGATAGCGGTGGATGATCGCCGCGACCTGTGCGCGGGTCGCCTGTGCCTTCGGCACAAGGTTGCTGCCGGAGCCGTTGATCAGACCCTGGCCGACCGCCCAGTTCATCGCCTGAATAGCGTAGGCGGAGAGCTGCGCCGTGTCGGCAAAGCTGCCGAGATTTTCCTCGAGCGTCACAGCCGTCATGCCGCCGTAGACTGCGTAGCGGTACAGGATCGCCGCAAGCTGCTCACGGGTCACGGGGTCGTTCGGGCCGAAGAGGCCGGAGCCATAGCCGTTGACAATGCCGTTGGCCGCCGCCCATGCGACCGCCTTGGCAAACCACTTGCCGGCGGTCACATCCGTAAAGTCGGACGAGCCGGAAACGGACGGGCTGCCCGCCATGCGGTAGAGGATGGTAACGATCATGGCGCGGGTCAGCGGTGCGTTGGGAGAGAAGCGATCGATGCCCGTGCCGTCCATGATGCCCTTCTCGTAGACATAGCGGACATCGTTATAGAACCAGTCGCTGCCGGACACATCGGCAAACGGGAGCCCTACCGGGGCAGCGGGCCTGGCCGGGGTGACCGGGGTGCCGGGGGTGACGGGCGGAGGCGGCAGGACAGTCTTCTGCCAACGTGCATAGAAGGTCTTTTCGCCGGTTTCCGTCGCGCCGATCTGCTTGACCAGCACGCCGCCGGAATACGCGGTGAACCAGCCGAGGAAGGTGTAGCCGGGCTTGGTCACATTGGTCGGGAGAACCGTCACAGTGCCCTTGGTGTAGGTCGTCGGGTATTCACCGTTGATCGTGCCGCCATCGGTGACGTAGGTGATGCTCCACGTCTCGACCGGCGTCTCGCCTGCGGTGCAGACGACATCAGCGCGGCTGCGGATACGGATACGCGGATAGACGGGCGTGCCGTCCGAGAGGACGAAGGTGTTGTCATAGGAAGCCAGACCGACCGCCTCGACCAGATTGCCGACAACTGCGTTCTCAACTTCCGTGTCCTTCGTGATGTAGCCGTCGATGAAGACGCGTGCTTCGTTGCCGGCTGCATCCTTGACCATGATGGTCTGGATCTTGCCTTCAGCCTCTTCCACTCTGGTGATCGTGCCCTTGATCTTGACGAGGCTGCCGAGGACGGAGCCGTCGTTGATCTGCGCGGCAGTGACTTCCACGGGAGCCGGAGCCTCCGCGTCCGCGATCTTTTCGATCTTCGTCGTCACAGCCAGCTGACGCTCGCCCTGATAGGAGGACGTCGTACCGGTGACACGAACCTTATCGCCGATCTTAAAGTTGCCTGCGACCGGGAAGGCGTTGATACCGGCGGTGTTGTCCTGCACATAGATGCAGTCGAAGAACGCGGTATCCTTGTCATAGCCGGAGGCGTTGGAGGTCACGATGCCCTCCACGGTAAACTTGACGCCCTCCTCTGCCTCTGCCTGCACATCCGCGATCTTGGCGATCTCGGTCTGGTTGAGCATGGAGACGAGATTCTGGCAGATCTTGTAGTTGGAGTAGTTCTTCTCCGCGCCGCTGTCGGAGGCCTGGTACTGCACCTCGAAGTTCGACATGAAGGCTGCGCCGGAGACGATGATGAGGCCCTTGCCCTCGATCTGCTCGGACGCCATGACCATCAGGCGGTCATCGTTTTCTGCGAAGGTGTACTTCGGGGTAGCTGCGCCGCCGAGGCCGTCGCTGTCAACGTCCACAGAGTAGGTCGTTGCATGGCCGTAGACTGCCGGGCTGACCGTTGCGGGCAGCGTAGAGGTCGGGTTGCCGTCTGCGTCTACTGCGTAGATGGACGCGCCGCCGTAGTGGCTGAAGCGTTCGGTGTAGAGTTTGTCATACGGATGCTCTGCATCGAATTCCACGCCGTCCAGAAGCGGGTTATCCATGTTGTAGGACGAGAAGTAGAGTCTCCACTTGTCAACGCCGTCGGCTGCAGAGCGAACATCGTCATACGTTGCGTCGTCAGAGATACGGAGGCTGGAGCCGAGTTTGGCAAGAACCTCGTTCTGCGTCGCGGCCATATGCTTGATGTCCGGGTTGTTCTGGATGATGGGGTAATTCTCGTAGTTGTCAGACCAACCGGCGAGGATCACCATACCGCCGTTGTCGTTGAATGTCTTGATGGCGTTCAGTTCTTCTGTGGAATAGGTCTTGGGGTCAGCCTGCGCTGCCTCCAGCCGGCGGGACGGAGCCGTCAGGATGATGGCCTTGTACTTGGAATTGCCGCAGGCCGCGATGAGTTCCTCGCTGGTCTTCAGCGTGACTGTACGCACGGAATAGGCCGCAGCCAGTTCGCCGAAGTTGCCCATGGAGTCCTTATAGTTGCCTGCAACGTATTCGTTGTAGTGCGAGGCGTCAATGCCGATGTAGACAAGCTTGCTTGCGTCAAGCACATCGAGCGTGACGTCCTTGGTGAATGTGTACTCCTTGCCGTCCTGCTCGATCACAGCCGTGATCTTAACAGTCATGATGCGGGCCTTTGTCGGGGTATACTTGAATTCCACATCCTGCGTGCTGCTTGCAGCCAGCGTGATGGGATCCGTCACGGTGCCGATGGTTTCGCCGCCGATGGCATAGGTGATGGACTTGATGGTAGCGGGCTTTGCCTCACTGTTGAAGAACGTGGTGGTGATGGTCAGTTCTTCGTCGGTGACAGGGGTAGACGTGCCGCATTCAGCCTTGGAAATGCCAAGCTTGAGCGATTCGCCGACCCAGACAGGCGCGGTCACGGCCAGATCGCCGTCGGCCTCGGTGACACGGACAAAGTAATAGGTGTACTCAGGCGCCAGTTCCACGCTGACGGAGCCCTTGGTGAGATCTGCGGCACTGTCCCAGGTATAGGCGACCTTGCCGGAGTTGACGACCAGTTCGACCTTGGCGATGGAATCGGTGCGGTCGGGATCGTTGAAGGAGATCTCGAAGTTCAGCTTCTCAGGAACGTCAATGATGGAGCCCATCATGTTGCCGTTGACCGTGTAGTCCAGTTCGAGGTTCTTGTCCTCGGTGGCGTACATACGGCGTGCTCTGAGCGCTGCGTAGATGCCGGATTCGGAGAAGTCGTCGGTCAGGATGACGTCGCGGGCGTCGTTGGCGTTGCCCCAGCGGCCCTTGTGGTTATCCTGGTTGTTGGTCGGGGCGACGTGCCAGCCCTTGTCGAGCGCCATGATGTACTGCTCGTAGCTGGGATAATAGCCGCCTGCGCCGATCTGGCCTTCGCCGTTGCCGACTTCGACCATGTACATACGGGTGTCAACGACCGCATCCCAATAACCGAAGTCAATGAAGTTGCCGAACGTCGTGCCCGGATGGTTGAACTGGCTGATGGAATCGACACCCTCTGTCTGAGACAGGAGCTTGTAGTAGGCCTGCAGGCCAGCATCCTTGGTCTTGTTGTTGAGCGTCGTGTTGTTGCGGGAGACGATGCCGGGGGTGTTGAAGGTGTTGATATGGCCGGGACCGCCGGACCACGTCATTTCAAAGCCCGCAATGGCGACCATGCTGCCTGCATTTTCCGTATTGAACGCAGCGACCGCGTTCTTATACTCATTCCAGAGATTCTGGCTCGCCGCGCTGGCAAGGCTCATGTCATAGAGCGCGCCCTCGGGGTTGGCTGCGCCGGACTTGTCAAAGTAGTTGGAATGGTCGGTGAACGCGACGAAGTCAACGTTCGCGCTGTCAGGCAGCGCCTTGATATACGCCAGTGCGCTTTCCAGCGAGCCAGCGCCGTCGGAATACTGCGTGTGGGAGTGCAGCTGGCCGAAGTAGCGCTGGAAGGTCGCCTCGCCGATGGTGAAGGACCAGGTCTTGCTGGTTTCCTTTTCATCCGCACGCTTGACCGTCACAGTTACCGTGACCTTGCCGTCCGCCATATCGGCAGCCGGGGTGTAGGTGACCTTGCCGTCTGCGTAGGTCGTCTTGACCTCCGTGCCGTTGACAGTCATCGTTACGCTGGCGTTCTCGCCGGCGTTCGAGATCTCCGCGGAGATCTCCGGCCGCTTTTCGGCTCCGGTCTGCGCACCCTGCGCAGGCTTCACGTTGGAGATCACAGCCTCGTCGAGAATGTCTACGGTGTAGGACGCTCTGGCCTCGTTGCCCTTGACATCCTTGAACGCGAAGGTCAGGGTCATCGTGCTGCCAGCCTTGGCCGCCTCAGCGATGTCCGAATCATAGACCGTGATATGGACGCTGCCCTTGCCGGTGGTGAAATCGCCCGGAACCTCTACGTCCGTGTTGCCCTGAAGCTGGCTGATGCCGGGGATGTACGTTCCGTCGGCCTTCTTGACACTGTACTCGATCCACGGATTGTCGATTTCATAGATTGTGTCGATCTCGAGTTCAAACTCGTAATCGCTGCCGACATAGGCCGGGAGCATGGTTTCGGGGAAGGTGATGGTGGGCTGCACGACAAGGCCGCCGTCCACATTCACGCCGTCCGCCACGGGATAGAAGAAGAAGGAGTAGATTGTATAGTCAAGATCGCCGGTCTTGCTGTACATGCTGTAGACCTTGAACGAGTCGGAGTAATACTCCAGCCACTGGCTGTGGCCGCTGAACTTCGCCGTGCGGCTCTCCATCTCATAGCCGCCCACGCCGCCGGAGCATTCGCGGACGAGCCAGTCGGCGTCTTCAGCCGTAACGCCCTCTTCGGAGAAGTCCTTGCTGTAGAACGCGTTGTTGCCGGTGCCGTTGGCACAGAGATAGCCATACGCATCGCTCTTGAAGCGGAGGTATTCGCCGTTCTGCTCGACGGTGAACACAACAGCGCCGTTCGCCGGGGTGGCCTTGCCGTCCGCGACGGTGGCTGCCGCCTTTTCAATGGACTTGGAATCGTTCTCCGCCGCCAGAACCGCCTGTGCGTTCTGGTTGTAGATCACGAACTTGTCGCTGGGCTTGGGCAGATCGCCGGAAGGCTCATCGGAGCCGCCGTCGTCCACGACCAGATAGAACTGCTGGGCAAACAGCGCCTCATCGCTGATTCTGCTGTAGCTGCTCCAGTTGTTCTTCTCGGCGTACCACTCCAGATAGTTGCCGCGTGCGGCGTTCTGGATATAGAAGCAGTTTTCGGTCTTCGCAGCCGTGACGTTCCATGCGGTGTTCACATCGTCCAGCGGCGTGCTGCCGTAGCTTGCGCCCATGGAGAGTTTCTTGCCCTCGCTGGTGGAGAACGTGTAGGTGCCGTCTGCGTTGACGCCGACGGTCCAGATGTCGGCCTTGGTGTAGCCGGACAGCTTGCCGTCTGCCAGCGTCACATCCGTGCCCTTGTTATAGAAGCCGGAGTACTCGGTGGACAGGGCCTTGCCGTTGGCCGGGTTAAAGACCACGACCGTATCGCCTTCGGACAGGCTGGTCACGATGCCGTTCTTGCGGACGCGATAGAACGCCTGCGCAAACAGCGTCTCGTTGCTGCCGATGCTGCCGTAGCTGCTCCAGTTGCTCTTATCGGCATACCATTCCAGATAATTGCCGCGCACGGCGTTCTGGATGTAATAGCAGCCGGTCGTTGCAGCCGCAGAAACCTTCCACGCGGTGTTCACGTCGTCCAGCGGCGTGCTGGTATACTTCTCAGCCATGGAGAGCTTCTTGCCCTCGCTGGTGGAGAATGTGTAGGTGCCGTCCGCGTTGACGCCGACCGTCCAGACGTCGGCCTCGGTGTAGCCGGTCAGCGTGCCGTTCGTCAGCGTCACATCCGTGCCCTTGTTGTAGAAGCCGGAGTATTCAGTGGACAGGGCCTTCATGTTGGCCGGGTTGTAGATGACGATCTGCTCGCCGTCCTTGAACAGGCTCTGAACCGGTTCTTCGGCCTTGACGGTGTAGGCGAATTTCACTTCGTCGCTGTCGTCCATGCCGTCCTTCGTGGCCTTGACGGTGAAGGTGACAGCTTCCGTTACCTCAACGGGTTCGGTATACTCGATATACTCGCCCGTGGTCTTGTAGGAAATCGTCGCGCCCTCGGTCTTGCACTTGAACTCGACCTTCGTTCCCTTTGCTACTTCGCCCGCAACCGGGGTAGCAGTCGGGGTTTCGACCTGCTGCTTGGCTGCGGTTTCAATCTTGTACAGCGAGATCGGCTGCTGATTCTGCGACTTGTAGTAACGGAATCTGGTGCCGTTCTTTGCTGCATTGTTGTATTGCAGTGTTGTTCCGTCGCTGGTAACGATCACCTTACCGCTGGTAAGTTCAATCGTATTGAGAGACTGTGTGGAACCACTGTTCAGCTTGTTGCTTCCGGACTTACCCGAAATATACTTTCCGCTTGCAGACTTGATGGCGTAGCCGCCAGTCATCGGCTCAACGGTAAACGCATATTTCGCATAATCACCGGTGATTTTGCTGTCGGTGATCGTAACATCGACCTTGTTCCCTTCAACGTCAAGCTTGTCAAGGGAACCGTCCATAATCAGTTTGTCACCCTCGGACACGATCAGGTATGTACCAGACCAGTCCGCAGGCGCTTCTGTGACCTTGGTGTAGGTCTGCGTCTGCGTTGTCTCCTCCGCCATAGCGACCGGCATGACCGAAAGGACCATGACGACGGCCAGCAGCAGCGCGAGACATCGCGTGATACGTTTTTTCATGCTTGCATTTCCTCCTGATTTCTGTTCAAATTCTGAATGTTCATGTTGTGCGCAGGCTCGTCCTGCGCAAAGCACCTCTTTTGAAGCCTCCTTCTGCGTCCTGATACAGAAACGAAAACGGCTGCCGGTCACGGGAGCCGCAGTCGCAGAGTTCTGTATTTCATAGTATAGCAGTTCCACCCGTTAAAATCCAGTGCCTTTACGGAGATTTTACCGATTTTGCGTAAATTTTACCGGGAATTTTTTGTGGATTTTGTCTATATAATCCCCGACCGGCAGACAAAGCCCGCCCGGCAGTCCCTGCCGGGCGGGCAAATTGTCACCCATGATCCTGTATGAACCTCTTCTGAAAGGGGAGTCTTTTAGGGTGCATTTACTTAATATTCCTCCTGTATTTTTTGCAGGACGGCTTCCTTTTTCGGGATGGACGGAATGCCGCCGGAAACTTCGGTGGAGAGGCTGGCAGCGGCTGCTGCGTAGCGGGCCATATAGGCAAGATCGCCCCGCATCAGCGCCTCCGGCGCCTTGTTCAGTTCCAGAAAGCGGGATACGGCGCTGCCGCCGAAGATATCGCCCGCGCCGGTCGTGTCAATCGGCTGCACCTTCGGGCAGCCGCAGGAGAATTCCGCCTGTGCATTTTTAAGCAAGCAGCCCTTCGGCCCCAGCGTGACCATGACGAGCCTCGCCCCCAGCGCCAGCACGCGCTCGGCGCCCTCTTCCGGGCCGCAGCCCCAGAGGAACTGCGTCTCCTCGTCGCTGATCTTGACAATATCCGCCTGCGAAAGCCCCCAGAGAATCTGTGCCTTCGCTTCCTGCTCCGTTTTCCACAGCGGGGCGCGGTAATTGGGGTCGTAGGTGACGAGTTTGCCGTGCGCACGGGCATAGGCCGCGGCCTTCTGCGTGGCCGTGCGGGCAGGCTCGTCCGTGCAGCTGAGTGAACCGAAGTGGAACACGCGGGCCTGCTCCAGCATGGCCGGATCGATCTCCTCCCAGCGCAGCTGCGTGTCCGCACCGGGCTTGCGTGCGAAAGCGAACGAGCGGTCGCCGTGCGCGTCGAAGGTCACGAAGGCAAGCGTCGTGAATGTGTCGGGGCTGATCAGAATGCCGCGCGTATCGATTCCGGCGCGGCGCATCGTGCCGGTCAGCAGATGGCCGAAGGTGTCGTCTCCGACTTTGGCAAGAAACGCGGTCTTCTTTCCATACGCGCTCAGCGCGGCAAGAAAGTTGCCGGGTGCGCCGCCAGGGTTGGCGGCAAGCGTGGGGTAGCCGTTTTCGTCCTTTGTGCGCTCCGCAAGATCAACAAGCAGTTCGCCCAGCGCGATCACATCATACATAATTTATTCCTCCTGTCAGTTTAAAAAAGCGGACTTCTGATTGCTCCAACGGAAACATATCCGTGCAGGACTGCATGGATGTCGCTGCCTTCTTTGCATCTGTCCGGGCCGGGATTCGTGACGCGGATGGAAAGTGCGTCGCCGGTGCGAACATAGTCATTGTCATAGAAGCTGCACGCTGCCGGCGTTCTGCCGTACAGTACGCCTTTGCACTGCGCCGCGGCGCAGTCCGGGAAATTGACGTTCCACACGCGCCCCGGCTCCGCCGGGCGTGCAAGCAGCGCTTCGAGCACGACGGGCAGATACGCCTCCGCCGCGCCGGGATTGCCGTTCTCACGCGCGGAAAAGGCAATGGCGGGCACGCCGTTCATCACAGCCTCCAACGCAGCGCCGACCGTGCCGGAATACGCGATGTCGAAGCCCGCGTTATACCCCCGGTTGATTCCCGTCAGCACCACGTCCAGCCGCACGGGCAAAAGCGCCTTGATCGCAGCCTTGACGCAGTCCGCAGGCGTTCCGCCGACGGCCCACGCGGCCTCGACCGGAACGGGGAACGGCGCTTCCGTCACGGAAAGTTCGCCCCGGATGGTCAGTTTCTGCGACATGCCGCTGCATTGGGTGTCCGGCGCTGCGACAAAGACGCGGCCGAACGGCAGCGCCGCCGCGGCCAGCCGCGCGATGCCCTCCGCGCCGATTCCATCGTCGTTTGCAATCAGGATCGTTCGTTTTTCCATATACCATGCACTCCCCTGTTTTTTTCTATCCGCATTCTACCATGAAACCAGCCCGGACTCAACCGCTGCGGGCGAAAAAATGCGCGCCGCGTTCCGCCTTTACATTTGCGCGCGTATGTGGTAAAATTCTCAAAAGTATGTGCAGCCGAGTTAAAGGAGGATGCGCTCATGCCGATGACAAACGCCGCTGAATATCTGGAGCGCACCGCCGCGCGCGTCCCGGACAAGATTGCCTTTTCCGACGCCTCCGGCAGTCTGACCTTCGGGCAGCTGCTGACGCGTGCACGGGCGCTGGGAACCGTGCTGGCCGGACTTCCGGGCTGCAAAAACGCGCCCGTGGCCGTGCTCACAGGCCGGACAGTACAGAGCGTTGCGGCCCTGCAAGGCGCTTTGCAGAGCGGGAATTATTATGTTCCCATCGACGAGCAGATGCCCGAAGCGCGCATGCGCCGCATTCTCACGCAGGTGCATGCCCGCGCGATCGTCTTTTCGGAATCGAGCCGCCCGCAGGCGGAGCGGCTTACGGACTGCGCGCCGCTTGTCTGCCTGGAGGAAGCGGAGAAAACCGCGCCGGACGATGCGCTCCTGCAAGCCCGGCGCGAGCAGATCATCGATCTGGATCCCGTGTACCTGCTCTTTACCTCCGGCTCGACCGGAACGCCGAAGGGCATCGTCATCTCCCACCGCGCCATTCTGGACTTTACCGACTGGCTGACGGACTTCTGCGGCTATACCGAGCACGAGGTCTTCGGCAATCAGTCGCCGTTTTACTTTGACACCTCCTGCAAGGATCTGTACCAGACGCTGAAACTCGGTGCAACTTGCGTGATTCTGGAGAAGAAATTTTTCGCACTGCCGCTGTTTTTACTGCAGGCACTCGACCAGCACGGCGTGACCGCCGTGAACTGGGCCACGTCCGCGTTCCATCTGGCGGCAAGTTCCGGCGCGCTGGAACGGTGCGTCCCGCATGCGCTGCGGAAGATCGTCGTCGGCGGCGAAGCGCTGCAGGCGCGGTATGTGAACATGTGGAAGCGCGCGATCCCGGAGGCAGACCTTTATAATATGTACGGCCCGACGGAAACGACCGTTGACTGCGCCGCACTCCATCTGACGCGCGCGTACCGCGACGACGAGCCGATCCCCATCGGAAAAGCCTGCCGCAATATGCAGCTGCTGCTGTTAAAGGACGATCTGACCGAGGCAGCCCCGGGTGAAACGGGCGAACTATGCGTGCGCGGCTCCGGGCTTGCGGCGGGATATTTTGCCGACGCGGAAAAGACCGATGCAGCCTTTATCCAGAACCCGCTCTGCCCCGATTACCGCGACATTCTCTACCGCACGGGCGATATGGCCGTGCAGCGGGAGGACGGGAATTTCTATTTTCTTGCCCGCCGCGACGGGCAGATTAAGCACATGGGCTACCGCATCGAACTGGGCGAAATTGAAACGGCGCTCTACAGTGTCGATGGCCTGCACGACGCCGTCTGCTTCTACGACGCAATGCGCGACAAGATCGTCTGCGTCTATGCGGGCAATCTGGACACCAATACACTTGCAAAGGCGCTGCGGACGGCGCTGCCGAAATATATGCTGCCGAACGTCTATGAAAAGCTGGAGGCGCTGCCGCACAACGCCAACGGCAAGCTTGACCGTGCGGCGCTGAAGGAACGGTTTTTGCATGCGCAGAGTTGAAAGCTATGCAGCGCTTACGCCGCTTCTGTCCGCACAGCTTCGGCGCGGTGTGGTGACCAACTGCTTTTTATCCCCGGCAGACTACCAGCGCGAAATCGATGCCGGGCTTTTTTACGAGGAAGGAGACGGCTTTTTGCTGCTGCTTCGGCAGCGGGCCGGATACCGGCTCCTGAACTTCTATCTGCACCCCGGTGCAAAGCTTTGCCTGCCGGAGCAGCCTTCCCCGCTCATCACAGAACTTGCCTGCCGCGAAAAGGACCAAGACGCCATGCGCCGGGCGCAGGACGCGCTGTGCGCGCTCGGCTTTACCGAGGCGTTTTGCCGTCTGCGGCGTACGCGGGCGGCAATTCCTGTCCAGAATACCGCTGAGACTCCGGCAGAGGCTTCATTTGAGGCTGTGCGGGCGTTTTTACTTGAACAGTTCGACCCGCTGACGGGCTGCATCCCGCCGGACGAGGAACTCCGACAGGCGGTCGGCGCCGGGCAGGTGCTCTGCCTGACGGACGCGGACGGCATTTCCGGGCTTCTGCACTATACACCCGGGCGGGCGCAGTGCGAGATCCGCCATCTGGCCGTCCGTGCGGACTGCCGGGGACGCGGGTACGCCAGACGGCTGCTGCGGCTGCTGGAGGCAAAGACCGGCGGGCAGAAATGCGCCGTCTGGGCGCGGGTGGGGAACGCCCCTGCCGAGCATTTCTATGAAAAAAATCAGTTTCAGCCGGACGGATGGCAGTCCGTTGTGCTGAGGCTGGGATAGATAAAGGAGTTTTGACACTATGAGAAAGCAGATCATGGAGATCCTGACGGAGATTTGCCCGGGCATCGACTTTGAGAACGAAAAAGCCCTCATCGACGACGGCCTGATCGACTCGCTGGATATCGTCGCGGTCGTGACGGAGCTGATGGAGGCGTTCGATGTGGAACTTGGCGTGGACGATCTGACGCCGGAGAACTTCAACAGCGTCGAGGCCATCGAAGAGCTCATCGAGAGCCGTCAGAGCTGAGATGTCCTTTGCCTCCCTGCCCTTTGTGGGGCTCGTCACGGCAGGCGTCGTGCTGTATTATCTGGTTCCGAAGCGGGCACAGTGGGTCGTGCTGCTGCTGGCAAGCATGGTCTTTTACCTGGTTGGCGGCGTCAAAAGCGCCGTCTGGCTCGTGCTGGTCGCGGGACTCACGTGGCTGGCGGGACTGCTGCTCGAAAAGCAGAACGCACGCCCCGCGCCCGATAAGGCTGCGAAGACTGCCGTGCGCAGCGCGAAGAAGCGGATCTGTGCAGCGTGTCTCGTGCTCTGCTTCGGGCTTTTGTATCTCATGAAATACTGGAACTTCACGGCCTCCGCGCTGCCGTCTGCCCTCGGGGACAAGCTTCCCCGGTGGGATTTTGTTGTGCCGCTGGGACTATCGTATTTCATCTTTCAGAGCGTGGGCTATGTGATCGACGTCTATCGAGGAAAGCTGTCCGCGCAGAAAAACCCGCTGAAATACGGCCTGTTTGTTTCGTTCTTCCCGCAGATGGTGCAGGGTCCCATCAGCCGGTACGACCAGCTTGCCCCGCAGCTTTTATCGCAGCGCAGCCTTGACTGGCGCGATCTGAAGCTTGGCATTCAGCTGTGCCTCTGGGGCTACTTTAAAAAGCTTGTCATCGCCGACCGGGCCGCCGTGCTTGTAAACGCTGTCATCACGGAGAACTGCCCCTACGGCGGCGCGATCATTGCCAGCGGCATTCTGTTCTACTGCATTCAGCTTTACTGCGATTTTTCCGGCGGCATTGACATCACACGCGGCGTCGCGCGGATGTTCGGCATTGACATGGCCGAGAATTTCCGCCGCCCGATCTTCGCAATGTCCCTGACGGAATACTGGCGGCGCTGGCACATTACGCTCGGTGCGTGGATGCGCGACTATGTGTTTTATCCGCTGTCGCTGTCCAAGACCTTCGGGAAACTTTCCCGCTGGGCCCGCACGCATATCAAGGGCACAGGCGGCAAGATTTTTGCCACATCGCTTGCGACGTTCATCGTCTATCTGATCATCGGCATCTGGCACGGGGCGAACTTCCGCTATATTGCTTTCGGTCTGTGGAACGGCGTGCTCATTACGGCCTCCCTTCTGCTGGAACGGACGTTTTTGCGCTGGAAATCGGCGCTGCACATCAACGATAAATCCGCCGCATGGCGCGTGTTCATGACGCTGCGCACGATGCTGCTGGTGTTCATTGGGCGGTATTTCACGCGTTCGCCGCGCCTGAGCTGCGTGTTCCGGTTTTTGAAGACGACCGTGCTGCATCCGCAGCCGTCGCAGCTGTTCGACGGGACGCTTTTGTCGTTCGGCCTTGCAAAGACGGATTTTCTTGTGATCGCGCTGGGACTGGCCGTTTTGCTGACGCTTGAGTGCTTTCAGGAGCGCGGCGTGCAGATCCGGGCTGCGCTGGAAAAGAAGTCTGGCTTTGTGCAGTGGCTTACCGTGACGGTGCTGCTGCTGGCTGTGCTGCTGCTCGGCGTGTTCCGGGCCGGGTATATCCCGTCGGGCTTTATCTATACGCAGTTCTGAGGCGGTGATCGAATGAGTTCAAAAAAATGGGTACTGGTCTTTCTTGCGACTGTCCTTGTGCTGGCCGCGCTGCTGGCGGCGCTGAATCTTGCCGCCGATCCCTTCGGCGCGTTCGGAGACAGGCTGCTTTCCTGGTTCTCCTACGACGAGACGAATAACCCCCGCGTGGCGAAGTTTACCTATCTCGAGCAGCACCATGATGAATATGATTCCTATATTCTCGGCTGCTCATCGACCAGTTCGTTCCCGGTAGACGCGTTCAACGAGGCGTATGGCGCCAGCTTTTACAATCTTATCATGTACGGTGCGGATATGCGCGACTGCGAAAAGATCGCGCAATATCTGGTGGAGCATTACGAGGTCAAGAATCTCATTCTGAATGTCTATCTCGACAACGGTCTGACCTACGACGAGGAATCCGACCGGCTGACGAAGAACCTCCACTATAAGGAGGACCCGGACACGTCCGTGCTGTCCTATTACACGCGCTATCTCTTCGCCGACCCGCGCTATGCGCTGGCCAAGCTGAACGCGCTGCGCACGGACACCATTCTGCCGCAGACATTCGACGTGTTTGACGAGCGGACAGGCTGCTATGACAAGCGCGTGCGCGACGCAGAGCCGATCGGCAGCGAGGAGCGTTATCTCGAAAGCTACCCCGTCTTCGCCGACTATCCGCGCCAGACGCTCTCGCTTCCGTACACGGAGCAGTGTATGCAGAGCGTCGCGGCGATCAAGACCCTGTGCGAGGAAGCGGGCGTGAACCTCACTGTCGTCGCCGGGCCGGTGTATGCCGAGTATCTGAAAAATTTTGAAACGGAAACCGTCGCGCAATTTTACCGTTCGCTGGCGCAAATCACGTCGTTCTGGGATTTTTCGTCCAGCAGCGTCAGCTGTGAGATGCGCTATTTCTATGACGGCACGCACTTCCGCAACAACATCGGCGAGATGATCTGCGCCCGCATGACGGGCAGGTCTGACCTCTGGATCCCGGACGATTTCGGAACCTATGTGACCGCCGACACCCCGGAGGATTATTTTTTGAACGTCCTGTCGCCGAAACCACTTTCACAGGACGAGATCAGCACGCAGGTGCCCATCCTCATGTACCACCATCTGTCTGAGGACGTGACGAACAGCGAAATGGTTTCACCTGAGCAGTTCGAGGCGCAGATCCGGGCGCTGGCCGAGGCCGGATATACCGGCATTTCGTTTGACGAACTGCAGGCATATGTCCTGCGGGGCGAGCCGCTTCCCGAAAAGCCGGTCGTCATTACCTTTGACGACGGGTACAGGAGCAATTACACGCTGGCCTATCCGATTTTGCAGAAATACGGCATGAAAGCGACGATCTTCGCCATCGGTGTTTCATTCGGAACGGATCATTACAAGGATACGGACTATGCCATCACGCCGCACTTCGGCGCGGCTGAGGCGGCGGAAATGACCGCGTCCGGCCTCATTTCCATCCAGAGCCACACGTATGATATGCACCAGTGGCCGCCGTATGAGACAGGCTCCGCCGTGCGGGAGAACATTCTCCAGCTTTCCAGCGAAAGCGAAGAGGCCTACGTGCAGGCGCTGACGGAGGACTTTACGCGCAG
>OIWU01001660.1_pt1 | contig 21015 bp, 18 predicted proteins | sample 1587711 | NCBI WGS metagenome assembly OIWU01 (sample SAMEA3888909, study PRJEB22519) | human gut metagenome | biome: human gut; feature: human-associated habitat; material: faeces | place: Denmark | collected 2010 | reverse complement strand
AACCAAGCGCGCTACCAGCTGCGCTACACCCCGTCAGCCCTCCCATTATATTTCCAAACCGCCGGGCTGTCAAGTCCTATTTCACGCAGGCTGCCTTTTTTCGGCATCTGCTCACAGCTCTCACCGCAGCAGCAGCGCCTGCACGTCCCCCAGGGCGGGCATGGCCGGGATGCCGCCGCGCCTGGTGATGCACAGAGCGGCCGTGGCGTTGCCCCAACGGGCGCAGTCCGCCGCGTCAGCCACCGTAAGCGCAGCAGGGCGCTTATCCAGCGTCAGCATACGGTGCAGGAAGCCGCCCCAGAAGCCGTCGCCGGCGCCGGTGGTGTCCACAGGGTCGGAGGCAAAGGCGGGGACGGTCTGTATGCCGCCCGCAACGGCCACCAGCGCTCCCCTCTCCCCCAGCGTGACAGCCACGCAGGAAACGCCCTGCGCCAGCAGGCGGTGGGCGGCCTCCTCCGGCTCCGCAGCGCCGGTCAGCAGCAGCGTCTCCTCATCGGAGAGCTTCATCACATCGGCGTAGGGCACCATGGAGCGCATCTGCGCGGCGGCAGCAGCCTCGTCCGGCCAGAGGGCAGCGCGGTAGTTGGGATCGTAGGAAATCACCGCGCCCGCGCGCTTCGCGGCCTCCACAGCGGCGAAGGTGGCGCTGCGGGCAGGCTCGTCCGTCAGGGACAGGGAGCCGACGTGCAGGACGCGGGCGGATGACAGCAGCGGCGCAGGCAGCTCATCGGAGCGCAGACAGGTGTCGGCGCCGGGCTTGCGGGCAAAGGAGAAATGGCGCTCTCCCCTGTCGTCCAGTGCCACGAACGCCAGCGTGGTGAACACGTCCGGGGACAGCACAAGGCCGGTCACGTCGATGCCGGCGGCGGTCAGTGTATCCCGCAGAAAGCGTCCGTGCATGTCGTCCCCCACCTTGCCGATGAAGGCGGTGCGCTCGCCCAGACGGGCGGCGGCCGCCAGCATATTGGCCGGAGCGCCGCCGGGATTCTGCTCAAAAAGCCGCATGCCGGCATCGGACAGACCGCGATCTGTGAAGTCGATCAGCAACTCACCCAGCGCCGCGATATCGAACCGGGCGGTCATGACCGCGCCTCCGGATACTCGTTGCACAGCAGGCGGTAGGGCGGCTCGTCCTCCTCGATGGCCGGGAAGCGGCCTACCGGCGGCTCAAAGCGGTTGTCGGTGTTGTCGTCGTTGCATTGGCTGACCTCGCCGATGAGCACATCGCCGCTGCCCGGCTCCACCTCAAAGTCGTGGTACAGCCGGGGCTGGATGGAGATGCTCATGCCGGGCGTCAGGCGCAGCTGGGTACCGGCGGGAACGGTGCGGGTGACGCCGTCCAGATGGACGGTGACGTCGCTCTCCCGGTCGATGGATTCATCGGGCAGGGAGTTATACACGCGGATCAGCAGCGTGCCGCCGCCCCGGTTGATGATGTCCTCCATCTTGTGCCAGTGGAAGTGGTTGGGGGAATACTGCCCCTCCTTGATGAACAGCAGCTTCTCGGCGTAGGTCTTGGCGTATTTGTCCGACATGGCCAGATTGCCGTTGCGGAGGGTGATCAGGGAAAAGCCCACCTTATTAAAATCACCCAGACCGTAATCGGTGATGTCCCAGCCCAGCATATTGTCGCGTATCTCGTCGTGGTCGTGGCCCTTTGTCTGCCAATCCTCCGGAGTATAATGGCAGAAGGGCGGCAGGGCAAAGCGGTATTTCTCCAGCATGGACTCCATGTCCCGCAGGGCGCGGTTGATCTCGGAACGCTTCATGGTTCTCCTCCCTTTCAGACCGACATCCGGCGGACACCGGTATTTTCTTTCATAAAGGCCAGCGCTTCCTCGTGGCTGATGGGCGGCTCCAGCTTGGCGGTGATCTCCATGCGGAGAAAGCCGTCCTCGCGGGTAAGGCTGCTGTCCGTCACCTGTCCCCCGTGCTTTTTCAATAGCTCGTCAAAGCGCCGCTGCATGTCCTCGGTGTCCTCCATCTCCACCAGTATCTCCTGCGTGGTCAGCGCATCGGCACCCACAGGGAAGCGGTGGAGGATCACCTGAATGGCCACCAGCACGGCGGACTCGAACAGTCCCAACCAGTACATGCCCGCGCCCACGGCCATGCCGATGGCGGCGGTTCCCCACATGCCGGCGGCTGTGGTCAGGCCGCGGATGGAGTTGCCGTTTTTGAAGATGACGCCGGCACCCAGAAAGGAGATGCCGCTGACCACCTGCGCGGCGATACGGGCGGGGTCGGCGCCGCGGAGTCCATCTATGTTGAGGCAGTCCAGAAAGGCATATTTGGAGACGATCATAAACAGCGCGGAGGTGCAGGCGATGATGCAGTGGGTGCGGATGCCCGCCTCCTTCCGCCGCTTGCTGCGCTCCAGTCCCACCAGAGCGCCCAGCGCCGCCGACAGCAGCAGCCGCAGCAGGAACTCCAGATTATCATATATGGTAAGGGTGGCCTCGGGCACGTATTGTGTCAATCCGGTAAGCATAAGGTATCTCCTTTCCGCGGCAGGACAGGCAGAATGGGCGCCGCGTTTGATGGATTATCATTATATCACGGCGGCGGCGGATTGCAAGTTTTACATTCGCTTTGCACTGATTTTACTTTCCATTTACATAAAGTTTAGTCATTTTAACCGAAAACGTTACCAGCGGTTTGTAGAATGTGTAAAATTTGCGTCGAACTGATGCGGATGGTACCTGTGCATTGTTGACAAATGCGGTCGAGGTGACTATAATACGTCTATTCGAAGCAGTGATTCACTGCGGCTGAATAATCTTTAAGGAGGAATTTGTTATGAAGAAGTTTTTTGCTCTTCTGCTGGCGCTGGTCATGGCTCTGAGCCTGGTGGCCTGCGGCGAGAAGAAGGACGAGCCTAAGACCGACGGCGACGACGCTACCTATCCCGAGTATTTCGCGGGCATGGACGAGCTGATCACCGCTGCCAAGGCCGAGGGTGAGCTGGTGGTGTACGGCTCCTGCGAGGAGGAGTATCTGGCCGCTGCCTGCCAGCACTTCGAGGAGCTGTTCGGCATCAAGACCACCTTCCAGCGTCTGTCCACCGGTGAGGTGCAGGCCAAGATCGAGGAGGAGAACGGCAACCCCTCCGCTGACGTCTGGTTCGGCGGCACCACTGATCCGTACAATGTCTGCGCGGCTGAAGGCCTGCTGGAGCCCTATGCGGCTGTCAACGCCTCTCACCTGATCGGCGACATGTACAAGGACGCCAACAACAACTGGTTCGGCATTTACAAGGGCATCCTGGGCTTCATGGTCAACACCGACGAGCTGGCCCGCAAGGAGCAGGAAGCTCCCGCTGACTGGGCTGACCTGCTGAAGGACGAGTACAAGGGCGAGATCTGGCTGTCCAACTACAACACCGCCGGTACCGCCAAGCTGGTCGTGAACACCATGATCCAGAAGTACGGCCACGAGGAAGGCATCAAGTACCTGGTTGACCTGGACAAGAACATTGAAGTGTACACCAAGTCCGGCTCCGGCCCCAGCAAGAACGTGGGCACCGGTGAGTGCATCATCGGCATCGGCTTCCTGCATGACGGCATCACCCAGATCGTGGATAACGGCTACACCAACGTGAGCCTGATCATCCCCTCCAGCGGCACCTCCTTCGAGGTGGGCGCCACCGCTATCTTCAAGGGCGCTGCCCACTCCAACGCCGCCAAGCTGTGGATCGAGTACGCTCTGTCCCCCGAGTGCGTTGAGCTGGCTGCCAAGAGCGGCTCCTATCAGTTCCTGGTCATCGACAACGCCGAGCAGCCCTCTCAGGCTTCCGAGTTCGGTCTGGATCCCAACAACGTCATGGAGTATGACTTCGAGGATGCCAAGGCCAACACCACCACCTATGTGGAGGAAGTCATGAAGGCTCTGGCCGATTCCGGCGCCAACACCGAGGATACCGGTCGTTTCCAGACGGAGTGATTTGACTCTGCTCTGATATTTCCCAGCGATCTTATGCGGGGCGGCGGCTATGGCCGCCGCCCCGCTCGTTCTTTTTGCTGTTCTGATTTATTCTAACTTACCATTCCTTTCGGGATGAGAAAGGAGCTGACCATGGCAAGAACCCAAAGCGCGGCGCTGGATCGAAAAAAACTGATGGCCGATCCCATCATGGTGACCACCATCGTCGTGCTCATTACCTTTCTGACTTTGTTTATCCTCTACCCGCTGGCCATACTGCTGGTGGATAGTTTTGTGGGAGACGGCACCTTCGGTTTTTCCATCTTCGAGCGCATTTTCAAGATGCCGACCTTTACCCGCGCCATTACCAACACGCTGAAGGTGGGCTTTCTGGTGGGCATTCTGTCCGCTCTCATCGGCCTGCTGTTCGCCTATGTGGAGGTCTACGTCCGCATGAACAAGTTTGTGGGCGGCCTTTTCAAGGTCGTGTCCATGCTGCCGGTAGTCTCCCCTCCCTTCGTGCTGTCCCTGTCCATGATCATGCTGTTCGGCAAGGCGGGCATCATCACCCGGTTCCTGCTGGGCATTTATGACAACAGCGTGTACGGCTTCTGGGGCATCGTCATCGTCCAGACGCTGACGTTCTTCCCCGTGTGCTACATGATGCTGAAGGGACTTCTGAAGAACATCGACCCGTCGCTGGAGGAAGCGGCGCGGGACATGGGCGCCTCCCGCTGGAAGGTATTCACCAGCGTGACGCTGCCGCTGATGCTGCCCGGTCTGGGCAACGCCTTCCTGGTGACGTTCATCGAGTCCATCGCCGATTTTGCCAACCCCATGATCATCGGTGGCTCCTACGACACGCTGGCCACCACCATCTACCTGCAGATCACCGGTTCCTACGACAAGCCGGGCGCGGCGGCTATGGCCGTGGTGCTGCTGTGCATCACGCTGGCCATGTTCATCGTGCAGAAGTACTATCTGGAGCGCAAGACCGCCGCCACCCTGACCGGCAAGGCGTCCCGCGCCCGGATGCTCATCGAGGACAAGAGCGTTAAAACGCCGCTGACCATCCTGTGCGCGCTGGCGGCGGGCTTCGTGATCCTGATGTATATCTGCGTGCCCATCGGCGCGTTCTTCCCCACTTGGGGCTTCAAGTTCTTCCCGCTGACCACCAAATGGTTCGAGCTGGTGTTCACCCGGTACCACGGCTTCCAGGCGTTCCGCGACTCCTTTGTGCTGAGCCTGATCTCCGCGCCCATTACGGCGCTGCTGAGCATGATCATCTCCTATCTGGTGGTCAAGCGGAAATTCAAGAGCAAGGGCTTTATCGAGGCCGTGTCCATGCTGGCCATGGCGGTGCCCGGCACGGTGCTGGGTGTGGGCTATATCCGCGGCTTCTCCAACGGCGTTTTCAACACAGGCTTTTTGCAGGGTCTGTACGGCACGGGACTGATCCTCATCATCGTGTTTGTGGTGCGCTCGCTGCCCACGGGCACGCGAAGCGGCATCTCCGCCCTGCGTCAGATCGACAAATCCATCGAGGAGTCCGCCTACGACATGGGCGCGGACAGCTTCAAGGTGTTCATGACGGTGACGCTGCCCCTCATCAAGGATTCGTTCCTCAGCGGTCTGGTGACGGCCTTCGTCCGCAGCATCACGGCTATTTCCGCCATCATCCTGCTGGTGACGCCGCAGTTCCTGCTGATCACCGTGCAGATCAACGAGTTCGCGGAGAAGGGCTCGTACAGTCTGGCCTGCGCCTTCGCCACCATCCTGATCGTTATCACCTACGGCGCGGTGCTGCTGATGAACCTGTTCATCAAGCACTTCGGCACCAGCAGAAAGCTCAAGGAGGAGGAATAAACCATGGAAAAAGTGAAAAAGGGCGTTCGGCTCGAGCATATATCCAAGATCTATCAGGACCCCAAGACCGGCAAGGATTTTTACGCGGTGAAGGATACCTCCCTGACCATCGAGCCGGGCAGCTTTGTGACGCTGCTGGGGCCCTCCGGCTGCGGCAAGACCACCACCCTGCGCATGATCGCAGGCTTTGAAAGCCCCGACGAGGGCGAGATCTATCTGGGCGACGAGGCCATCAACGAGCTGACGCCCAACAAGCGGGACACCGCCATGGTGTTCCAGAGCTACGCCCTGCTGCCCCACTACAACGTATTCGACAACGTGGCCTACGGCCTGAAGCTGCGGAAGGTTCCCAAGGACGAGATCAAGGAGCGGGTCATGAGGATCCTTGATCTGGTGGAGCTGACGGGCATGGAGGGGCGTATGACCAACCAGCTGTCCGGCGGTCAGCAGCAGCGCGTGGCGCTGGCGCGGGCGCTGGTCATCGAACCCAGCGTGCTGCTGTTCGACGAGCCGCTGTCCAATCTGGACGCCAAGCTCCGCGTGTCCATGCGCACGGAGATCCGCCGCATCCAGCAGGAGGTGGGCATCACCGCCATCTATGTGACCCACGACCAGTCGGAGGCCATGGCGCTGAGCGATAATATCATCATCATGCGCGGCGGCGTGGTGGAGCAGATGGGCACGCCGCAGGAGATCTACTACCACCCGGTGAACGAGTTCGTGGCGGACTTCATCGGCGAAGCCAACTTCCTCAAGGGCACCATGACCGGTCACAACAGCACCCACGCCCTGCTGAGCTTTGAAGGACACGAAATGCCCATCGCCGGGCGGAACGATCTGGAAAACGGCAAGGAGTACACGGTGGTGCTGCGACCGGAATCCGGCTCGCTGGCCGACGCGGGCGGCCTGCCCTGCAAGGTGGTGGTCAGCTGCTTCATGGGCAGCTATCAGAACTATCACGTCATGGTGGGCGACACGCTGGTGAAGCTGACCGACCCCAACCCCAAGAGCAAGCGCATCTATCAGGTGGGTGAGGAGTGCCATCTGGTATTCGACCCGGACGAGGTACACGTACTGTAGAATACAAGGGAGCGCCGCTGCGCGGCGCTCCCCAGCTTGTCAAAAAAGTCCGTTCGGACTTTTTTGACAGGCTTCCAGCAAAATCGCAAAATAAATAACAGTATTTTATTTTGCGATTTTGGTCGCTGCGGCGGGTGATTGAACGCGAAAGGGAACCCTGACGGTTCCCTTTCACACTATCCTTCCCTCCGATATGCGTGACCGTGCAGGTTCTTTGACAGACTGACGGGACGGCCTTCGCCGTCCCGCATTTTATCATTCCCGGTCCGTAGGGGCGGACGGCTCTGTCCGCCCCCTTGACAAACCGAACCGGATGGGTATAATAATAAATAGAAGGGGACGCTGCGACAAGCGGTCAGCCCCTCTCAAATGGAAGTCTTATCGAGCAATATGCTCACAAAAACCGTCACTTGTCGGAGTGGCGGTTTTTGCTTTTGAGCTTCTGTATCCGTATCGAGATCGAATGACCCAAGATATGGAACGTAAGTACAAAAAACACAGCGTCACCCCCTCTCGGGGCTGTGACTAACCGCCTGCCGTTTATTGCAGCGTCCTTGAGACGAGTATACACCGCAGGCGGTTTTTTGTCAAATTTCGGCAAAACGCAGGGGACGCCGTCCCCTACGGTCGTTATGCGGCAAGTCCGCCTGTCTTGGCGTAGGGGGCGATGCCCACATCGCCCCGCCGGGAAAACCCGTATTTTGCGGCGGGACACATGGGTCCCGCCCTACAAAGAATCACGGTAGACCGAACGTAAAGAGACACATCCCGCTCAGCGCTTCCTCCGGATGTCCTCCCCGAAGAAGGGCAAAATCTCGTATCCGCCCTCGATGCGGGAGAGAATGGCCGCGCCGTAGCGCTGCCCCAGCTCCTCCGGCGCCAGATTGGTGCTGATAATGGTGGAGCGCCCGGCGATCATCCGTCCGTTCACCAGCTGGTACAGCGCGCTCTGGACGAAGGAGGTGGTCATCTCCGTGCCCAGATCGTCCAGGATCAGCAGGTCACAGCCCTCACAGCGGCGCACCTCCGCCGCCGTCTCCTCGTCGGGGCGGAACTTGTCGTTTTCCAGCTTGGCGAAGATGCTGATGGCCGTGTCGTACACCACGGAGAAGCCGCTCTCGCTGACCACCCGTGCGATGCAGGCGGACAGAAACGTCTTGCCCAGTCCCGTGCCGCCGGACAGCAGCAGGTCGCCGCCGCCCCGGGAGAACTGGCAGGCGAAGTCCCGGCACACGTCAAAATTCCGCTCCATATTGGCGCGGGGCGAGATGCCGTAGCCCTCCCACTCCGCGCTGTCGTACAGGTCGAAGCGGAACGTCTCGAACCGCGCCTCGCCCAGCGGCAGCAGGCGGGACAGCTCCTGCAGCTGCTCCCTGGCGTAATACTGCCGCAGGCAGCGGCACACGCCCTTTTTGTCATAGCCCGTGTCGCCGCAGAGGGGGCAGGCGGGCTTGTCCTCCAGATAGTCGGCGGGATAGCCCAGCTCCGTCAGCAGCTGCGCCCGCTCCTGCTGCAACGCCAGATTCTCGTCCCGCAGGGCGCGGATGGCCGGCAGGGGATCCTCCCCCTTTTTGGCGGCGGCGGCCACGATGCGGCTCATGGTGCCCCGCAGGGTGCGCTCGATCTCCTCCAGCCGGGGCTGGCGGGCGTACAGCATCCGGCGGCGCTGCTCCATCTCCGCCGCCCGGCGCTGCCTGGCCTGATCGAAGCGAGCCAGCGCCCGCTGCATGATGACTCCGTCGTATGCCATACTCTCACCTCTTTATGTAGCGGCGCATCCACGCGTCCTTGTCCCCGGCAGGGGCGGCGGGCTTGACAGGAGACGTTCTCCCTCCCTGCTCGCCCTGCTCCACCTGATGAACGGTGTGCCAGCCGGCCTCGTGCCAGCGGCGCAGGATGCCGTTGAGATACCGCCAGTTCAGATCCTTCTTGTAAAACACCGTGCGCTCATAGGCCAGCGCCACCGTCTCCGGCGGGAAGCCCATGTCCATCCACTGGGTGATGTAGCGCCGCTCCGCGTCCACCATCTGGCGCTGGGGCAGGTGCAGCGCGCGCATGTAGGCGGCGGACTTCTCCTCCCGCTGCGCCCACTTTTTCAGGTACGCGGCGGCGGCGGTCTGGTCGAAGATGCCCAGCTGCGCCCAGTGATAGCCCTCCTTCTCGATCTGCCGCAGGGTGGGACGCCGTCCCTCTCCCCACTGGCGGCGCGCCCGCTCCACGCAGTGGCACACCAACAGATAGATCACGTCCGCGGGCATGCCGATCTGGTCGTACAGCCCCGCCAGGATCTGCAGGTCGGCGGTGCGCAGCTTCTTGCCCAGCTGCTGCTCCGTCTGGGGGATCAGCAGGCGGAAGCCCTCGTTGTCCGTCAGCAGTCCGGCGATGTCCTGAGACGTGTACACCGGGCGCTCCTCCGCCGGGGCGGGCGGCGCGTCCTCCGCCGGGCGGGGCAGAATGCCCAGCTGCTGCAAGACACGCTCCGCCGCGTCGATGCGCAGGCGGCTGATGGGCAGCGCCCGCTCCAGCTCCTCCGGGGTCACGCCCCGTCCGAACCGGCACAGCGCCAGATACAGGAGCGCCGCGTCGCCCTGTCCGCTTTGCAGCAGCTTGTCCGCAGCGGCGGTGCTCAGCGTCAGCTGCTCCTTGCCATCGCGCAGGATATAGCCCTCCATGGCGCTCCCTCCCTTCTCATAGTGACCCCTATTCTACACGAAAACCGCCGCAACGTAAAGCGGGGCGGGACAACTTTTTACAAATTTCCGCTTTTCGGCAAAATACCCTTTCCTCCGCCGGATTTTATGCTATAATGGATTCTGTATCGGTATATACAACTCTCTAATACGTTTCTATTTAACATACAAGGAGGAGCTTGCTATGGCGAACCGGGTAACGATGACGATCTGCGGCACGGAGTACATCCTCGTGGCCGAGGAGGACGCCGCCTACATGGAGAAGATCGGTTCCATGGTGGACACGGAGATGCGCAGCCTGATGGACAGCGCCCACATGAGCCGCGACGCGGCGGCGGTGCTGGCGGCGGTGAATCTGGCCGACCAGCTGACGAAGGCGCAGGAGGGCGCGGAGAACCTGCGCCGGCAGGTCAAGACGTATCTGGACGAGGCCAGCCGCGCCAAGAGCGAGGCCGCCGAGCTGCGCCGCAAGCTCCAGAACGCCCAGAACCAGAACAACCGCCGGGGATGATGGAGCTGCTGTCCCCCGCCGGCGGGTATGAGGCGCTGGTGGCCGCCGTACAGAGCGGCGCTGACGCGGTATATATGGGCTTCGGCGCCTTCAACGCCCGGCGGGGCGCCCGGAACTTCACCGACGAGGAATTCGCGTCGGCAGTGCAGTATTGCCATCTGCGGGGCGTGCGGGTGTTCCTGACGCTGAACACGCTTGTTACCGACCGGGAGCTGCCCGCGGCGGCGGACGCGCTGCGCCGTGCCAGCGCCATGGGCGTGGACGCGGTGCTGGTGCAGGACTGGGGGCTTCTGGCGCTGGCGCGGGAGATCGTGCCCGATCTGCCCCTTCACGCCAGCACACAGATGAGCCTGTTCACCCTGGGCGGCGCCATCGAAGCGGCGGCGCTGGGCATGGAGCGGGTGGTGCTGGCGCGGGAGCTGAACCGGGACGAGGTGCGGGAGATCTGCGCGGGCTGCAAAGCGGAGGTGGAGATCTTCGGCCACGGCGCACTGTGCATGTGCTACTCCGGCCAATGCGAGATGAGCGCCGTGCTGGGACAGCGCAGCGGCAACCGGGGCGCGTGCGCCCAGCCCTGCCGCCTGCCCTACGGCGTGAACGCGCCGTGCCGGAACGCCTATCCCCTGAGCCTGAAGGACGCCAACCTGTCCGCCTATTTGCAGGACATGGAGCGCATGGGCGTGGACTGCCTGAAGATCGAGGGGCGGCTGAAGCGCCCGGAATACGTGGCGGTGGTGACGGGCATCTACCGCCGCCTGCTGGACGAAAGGCGGCTGCCCACGGCGGAGGAATCCGCCGCGCTGGAGCAGGCCTTCTCCCGCAGCGGCTTTACGGACGGCTATTGGCTGGGCAGGAAGGGCAAGGCCATGTTCGGCACCCGGCCGGAGAACGTGCCGGAGCCGAAGGAGCTGTTTGCCCGCGCCCGCGAGACATACGAAAACGGAAAAGAGAACCGGAAAATACCGGTGAACCTGCGGCTGACGGTGCGCCGGGGCGAACCGGTGCGGCTGGGCGGCGCGTGCGCCGTCCGCAGCGGCGTGACCATAGCCTTGGCCACGGGCGATGCGCCGGAGGAAGCCCGGAACCGGGCGGTGACGGCGGAGGAGCTGACCCAGCGCCTCTCCAAGACCGGCGGCACCGTGTTCACGGCGGACAGCGTGGAGGTGGAGCTGGACGAGGGGCTGATGGTGTCCGCCAGCGCCGTGAACGGTCTGCGGCGGGAGCTGCTGGACGAGCTGGCAGCGCGGCGGCAGGACATCCCGAAACGGCGGGAGCTGCCCGCCTCTCCCCTGCCGGACGCACCGGCGGGCGCGGAGCGGATGGCGTTCACCGTGTCCATCGCCCGCGCCGACCAGCTGACGGAGGCGCTGCTGGCGGAAAGACCCGCCATCGTGTATATTCCGGCGGAGCTGCTGGATACCATGGACTTGTCCGCCTGTGCCGGGCGGACGGAGCTGTGCGCCGTGCTGCCCCGCGTGTTCCGCACGGCGGACGAGCAGCCCCTGCGGGCCATATTGGAGCGGCACCCGGAGGTCACGTCCGTGACCGTGGGCAACTGGGGGCACATGCCCATCGTCCGGGGTCTGGGAAAGACGCTGCGGGGCGACCTGGGGCTGAACGTGTACAACAGCCGCGCCGTAGCCTTCTGGCGGGAGCGGGGACTGACCTCCGTGACGGCCAGTCTGGAGCTGCGGTGGCAGCAGGTGCGCGATCTGGGCAAATACGCGGACTGCGAGGCGGTGATCTACGGCCGCCTGCCGCTGATGATCACGGAGAACTGCGTGACGAAGAACAGCGTGGGCTGCGCCCACGGCGCAGGCAGCGTGCTGACTGACAGGACGGGGGCGCAGTTCCCGGTGCTGTGTGCCTACGGCTGCCGGTGCGAGATCGAGAACGGCAAGGTGCTGGTGCTGGCGGACAAGCCGGAGGTGTTCCGGTGCGGCCTGCGGTACGGGCGGCTGCGGTTCACCACGGAGACGGCGGAGGAATGCGCCGCCATCCTCCGCGCCCACAACGCCGGGACGATCACGGCGGACGCGGACACCACGCGGGGGCTTTTTTACCGGGGCGTGGAGTGAGGACGCAGGGCGGACAGAGTCGTCCGCCCCTACGCACGGTTATCAGGGCATTCCGCGCGGGACGTCGGGGACGCCGTCCCCTACGGAGCATCGCCGGGGCAAATGTGTGCCTTGCGGCGGGACACATGGGTCCCGCCCTACAGAGTGCGGCGCAGAGCGGGCGGGCAGAGTCGTCCGCCCCTACACACGGCTATCGGGGGCGTTTCATACGGGGCGGCGGGACGGCGGAATCCGCCGCAAAACGTACAACGCATTGTATAATTACCTCTCAAATTTACATTCTGTATTCATTTTATCAGGAAAAAGGTGCTATTATGGAGTTGAAGATCAAACCCCTGTCCCCGAAGATCGGGACGGACATCCCCCTTCCCCGCTTTGCCACGGCGGGTGCGGCGTGCATGGATCTGTGCGCCTGTATCGACGAGGCCGTGACCCTGAACGCCGGTGAGCGGCGGCTGGTGCCCACGGGCATCGCCATCGCGCTGCCGTCGCCGGAGTATGTGGCGCTGGTGTTCGCCCGCAGCGGGCTGGGCATCAAGAGGGGCGTGTGCCTGTCCAACGGCGTGGGCGTTATCGACAGCGACTACCGCGGCGAGATCGGCGTGGGGTTGGTGAACCTGGGCGACGCGCCCTACACGGTGCAGCCCGGCGACCGCATCGCCCAGCTGATGGTGGTGCCGGTGGTGCAGCCCGCCGTGACGGTGGTAGACGATCTGGACGAGACGGAGCGGGGCGCAGGCGGCTTCGGCTCCACAGGCAGGTGACGGATATGGCGAGGATCGTGCTGGCCTCTGGCTCTCCCCGGCGGCAGGAGCTTTTGCGGCGGATGGGCATCTCTGATTTCACCGTCCGTGTACCGCAGGTGGAGGAGTATTTTCCCGCCGGGCTGACCCCGCAGGAGACGGTGTGCTACATCTCGCGGGAGAAGTCCCAGGCGGTGGACGCGGCGGAGGATGAGATCGTCATCACGGCGGACACCATGGTGTTTCTGGACGACAGGAAGCTGGGCAAGCCCGCCGACGAGCGGGAGGCGCTGGAGATGCTGACGGCCTTACAGGGACGCCGCCACACGGTGTGCACCGGCGTGACGGTGCGGCAGGGGCAGCGGCTGCTGACCCGCGCCCAGTCCACGGACGTGTACTTCCGTCCGGCCACGGAGCGGGAGCTGCGCGCCTACATCGCCGGGGGCGAGCCTATGGACAAAGCGGGTGCCTACGGCGTGCAGGGACAGGGCGCGCTGCTGGTGGAGCGCATCGACGGGGACTTTTTCAACGTGATGGGTCTGCCGGTGGTGCTGCTGGAGGAGATGCTGCGTGAATTCGGCGTGGTGCTGCTGGGGTAACACAACATGAAGCGATTTTTTACGAAAACGGGAATATGGCTGCTGGCAGCGGCGGCGACCATCGCGGTGGTGCTGTGCGTGGTGTCGGCTCTCGGCTCCGGTACGGGGCTGCTGCACAACGCGCTGGGCGTTATCGCCTCGCCCTTCCGGGCGGCTGGCTCCGCCGTGGCGGGCTGGGTGGACGGCATCAGCGACCGGTTCGACAGCGTGGAGGAGCTCCAACAGGAGAACGACGAGCTGCGGCGGCAGATCGCGGAGCTGGAAAAGCAGCTGCGCTCCGCCGAGAGCGCCGCGGAGGAGAACCGCGACCTGCGGGAGCTGCTGGGTCTGCGGCAGCAGCGCAGCGATCTGACCTTCGAGGCGGCGCGGGTGACACAGCGGGATGTCTCCAACTGGGCCAGCACGCTGGTGCTGAACCGGGGCAGCCAACACGGTGTGGCCGTGGGCAACTGTGCCGTGGACAGCGCCGGGAACCTGGCCGGTGTCATCACGGAGGTGGGGCTGAACTGGAGCCGCCTTGCCACGGTGCTGGACACGGAATCCCAGTTCGGCGCCACGGTGTTCCGCACCGGCGAGACGGCGGTGGCCGGCGGAGAGCTGGAGCTGATGGCCGAGGGCAAGCTGCGGCTGCAATATCTGGCGGACAGCGCCAGCCTCATCAAGGGCGACGTGGTGGTCACGTCGGGCTTGGGCGGCTACTATCCCTCCGGGCTGGTGATCGGCACGGTGGAGGCGGTGCAGACCGACGACGGCGGGCTGGCGCGGTACGCGGTGCTGGAGCCGGGGTGCAGCGTGGACGAGATGAAGGAGCTGTTTATCATCACGGATTTTGACGTGATCGAATGAGATACGGAGGACGGACATGACGCGGCGTGCAACGGCCATCAAGTGGATATGCTACTGTCTGGGCGCGCTGGTGCTGGTGCTGGTGCAGAGCGCGGTGCTGGTGCATGTGCGGATATGGGGCGTACACCCCTTTATCCTGCCGGCCATCGCGGTGATACCGGCCACGCTGGAGCGCGGCGAGCAGGGACTGCTGTACGGCGCGTTCTTTGGACTGGCGTGCGATCTGCTGACACCGGTGGCGGGCATGCCCTGCTTCTATTTCCTGGTGTTCCTGCTGGGCGCGGCGGCGGCATGGCTGCTGAGCGGGCAGGTCATCATGGCGGGCGTGGTGTGCTCCGTGGCGGTGACGGCGGTGTGCATGGTGATATGCGCGCTGCTGCACGCGGCGGTGATGGCCGGGCAGAGCGGCTTTGACATGGGCGCGGCATCGTGGCTGGCGCTGCGGGAGCTGGCGGTGAGCCTGCCCTTCGCGGCGGCGGTGCACCCCCTGCTTGCATGGGTGCGGACACGCGCTCTGGACGATTAGACCCTCGGAGGAGGAAGGAATTATGATGAAGAACCCCCACCCCGCCCGGCGGCGGGTGTATATGCTGCTGGGCTTTTTCGGCGCTTTTCTGCTGCTGTTCTTCGCCGTGCTGTACGACGCGCAGGTGGTACACGGCAGCGAGAACCGGGCGAAGTCCATCACCAGCAACACCGCCAGCGAGACGGTGACGGCCTCCCGCGGCATTATCACCGACCGCAACGGCAAGGTACTGGTCAGCAACCGGCTGGCCTATACGCTGGTGTTCGACAAGAGCGCCTTCGGCAAGGACGACGGCGCTCTGAACGACGCTATATGGCGGCTGATCCAGCTGTGTCAGGAGCTGGACGTGCCGTGGAACGACACCCTGCCCATGACCTCCGGCCTCATTCCCCAGCTGAAGACCGCAGCCCGCTCCAACGCCTTTCAGGAGTATCTGAAGGACAACGAGCTGCCGGTGAACGCCTCCGCCTCGGAGCTGATCGGCGCCCTGCGGGAGCTGTACGCCATCGATGAGCGCTATACCACGGCGCAGGCGCGGCTCATCGCCGGCGTGCGCTATGAGCTGGACGGGCGCAGCAGCTATACCTTCGCCGAGGACGTGTCCTCGGAGCTGATCAGCCGTATCACCGACGGGCACTATGAGGGCGTGACCATCAAGACGGCGGCGGCGCGGGTATACAACACCAAGCTGGCGGCGCACATTCTGGGCACCGTGGGCGCTATATGGCAGGAGGAGTGGCGCAGCGACGAAAAGACCGGCTATGTGGGCTACGCGGATCGGGGCTACTCCATGAACGATCTGGTGGGCAAGGACGGCGTGGAGAAGGCCTTTGAGGAGTATCTCCACGGCGTGGACGGCAGACGGCTCATCACCACCGACGAAAACGGCAAGCTCACCGGCGAGCTGTACACCCGCAAGCCCCAGCCCGGCGGCACCGTGGCGCTGACCATCGACATCGACCTCCAGCAGGTGGCGGAGGACACGCTGGCCAGCACCATTCAGGGCATGGTGGACAAGGACAGCAACGAGCGCGGCGGCGCTGTGGCCGTGGTGCAGGTGGGCACCGGCGAGGTGCTGGCGCTGGCCAGCTATCCCACCTACGATCTGGAGACGTTCAACCAGAACTACGAGGAGCTGGCGGCCGACGAGCGGCTGCCTATGTTCAACCGCGCCACCCAGGGCATTTACGCCCCCGGCTCCACCTTCAAGCTGTGTACCTCCGTGGCGGCGCTGGAGGAGGGCATCATCACCCCCACCACCATCATCCAGGACAAGGGTATCTACACCTATTACAAAGACCCGCAGCCCATGTGCTGGATCTGGCGGCAGGCGCGCACCACCCACGGGCGCATCAACGTCAGCCAGGCCATCGTGGATTCCTGCAACTACTTCTACTACGAGGTGGGACGACTGACGGGCATCAAGAAGCTGGACGAATACGCCACGGCCTTCGGCCTGGGGCAGCACACCGGCATCGAGATCGGGGACGAGAGCGGCGTGCTGGCCTCGCCGGAGTGGGCGGAGGCCCACGACCGGGAGTGGACGGACGGCCAGACCATCACGGCGGCCATCGGACAGTCCTACAACCTGTTCACCCCCCTGCAGCTGGCCAACTATGTGGCCACGCTGGTGTCCGGCGGCGATCATTACGAGGCGCATCTTCTGAAAAACGTAAAATCTTACGATAATTCTCGTATTATCGACGTATACGACAAGGGGACGCTGAACGAGATGCACATCTCCGAATCCACCATGGCGGCGGTGACAAAGGGCATGCACGACCTGACCCACGACTCGCTGCAGGGCGCGTTCTCCCGCTGCGTGGTGGAGGCGGGCGCCAAGACCGGCTCGGCGCAGGTGGGCACGGACATCGCCAACGGCACCTTCGTGGCCTACGCGCCCTATGACGATCCGGAGATCGCCATTGCCATCGTGGTGGAGAAGGGCGGCAGCGGCAGTCTGCTGGCCAACGCCGCCGTGGACATCATCAACGCGTGGTTCACCCGGGGCGGCAGCAGCGCTTCGCTGGGCGAGAACACACTTTTGCAGTAACGCGCCACGCCCACGGGCGGCGCGCATGAGGACAGTATGGGACCTGTATTTGATTCAAAAGACAAGCGGTATAAAGACCCCTTCGGCGCGGCGGCCTGCTCTGCGGACATCCGCTTCGCGCTGGAGGACGAGACGTATTACGGCTGCGAGCTGCTGGTATACCGGGAGTTCGCCGGAAAAGAGGACGTGTGTGCCCTGCCGCCGGCGGAGGGCGGCTTCGCCGGGACATACACCGCCCCGGCGGAGGCCGACCTGTGCTGGTACGCCTTCCGGCTGACGGACGGCGACGGCCATCTGGTTTGGTTCGGCAAAAACGGCGTGCAGGACGCGCCGGAGAAGCTGATACGCTGGCAGCTGACGGTGTACGAGGACACGGCCACGCCGGAGTGGTTCGGCGAGGGCGTCACCTATCAGATCTTCCCCGACCGGTTCCGCCGGGTGGCCATGCCGGACGTGTCCTCCATGGTGGGACGGCGCTGGCTCCACGAGAGCTGGAGCGACCGGCCGGTGTTCCTGCCGGAGGTCAACGGCGAGATCACCAACCGGGACTTCTTCGGCGGCTCGCTGGCGGGCATCGCGGAGAAGCTGGACTATCTGCGCGGGTTGGGCGTGACCACCCTGTACCTGAACCCCATTTTCGAGGCCGCCAGCAACCACCGCTATGACACGGCGGACTACCGCGCCATCGACCCGCTGCTGGGCAGCAAGGAGGACTTCCGCGCCCTGTGCGACGGGGCGCATGAGCGGGGCATGCGGGTGATACTGGACGGCGTGTTCAACCACACCGGCAGCAACAGCCGCTATTTCAACGCCGAGGGGTACTATCCCTCCCTGGGCGCGGCGCAGAGCCAAAGCTCCCCCTATTACCACTGGTACAACTTCCACCCGTGGCCGTCGGAGTACGATGCGTGGTGGGGCGTGCGGACGCTGCCCGCCGTCAACGAGGAGCAGCCGGACTACCGGGACTTCATCTTCGGCGGCGAGGACAGCGTGGTGCGGCACTGGCTGCGCTGCGGCGCGGACGGCTGGCGGCTGGACGTGGCGGACGAGCTGCCCAGCGACTTTATCGAGGGCATCCGCCGCGCCATGGACGCGGAGAAGCCCGGCGGCTATCTGCTGGGCGAGGTGTGGGAGGACGGCAGCAACAAGATCGCCTACTCCCGCCGGCGGCGGTATCTGCTGGGGCGGGAGACACACGGTCTGATGAACTACCCCTTCCGCACGGCGCTGCTGCAATGGCTGGGCGGCGGCGACGCGGCGGCCTTCCGGGAGAGCATGGAGACGATACGGGAGAACTATCCCCCGGCGGCCTTTTACGGCGCCATGAACTTTCTGGGCACCCACGACACGCCCCGCATCCTGACGCTGCTGGGCGCGGCGCACACGCCGGAGACGAAGCAGGCGCGGGCGGACTATCGCCTCTCCCCTGCTGAGCTGGCGCGGGGCAAGGCAAAGCTGCGTCTGGCGGGCATGCTGCTGTACAGCTTCCCCGGCTCCCCCACCCTGTTCTACGGCGACGAGGCCGGAATGCAGGGCTTCGAGGATCCCCTGAACCGGGGCACGTTCCCCTGGGGCGGCGAGGACGCGGCGCTGACGGCGTTCTTCCGGACGCTGGGCGACCTGCGGCAGCGGGAGAGCCTGCGCCGGGGGCGGCTGGCGTACATACGCAACCAGGGCGGCTGTCTGGTGATCGAGCGGGCGACGGACGGCGAGCGCACCGTTACGGCACTGAATGCCGGTGACACTCCGGTGGAGCTGGCGCTGCCGTGGGACGCGCCCACGGCGCGGGACGGCGTGACCGGGCAGCGGTTCCTGACCGAGGACGGCATGCTGCGGGTGACGCTTCCCCCGCTGGACGGCATGATATTGGTGTAAACGATTCCCCTGTTTCACGTGAAACAGGGGATTTACTTTTTCAGGCGGCTGTTTCACGTGAAACAGGGGCGCTGCCCTTTGCCATGGAATGTTTCATGTGAAACATTCCGGGAAAATTTGCGCTTTCCTCTTGCAAGCCACCGGTTAAGTGGTATATACTAGGGTATCGAACTTAGACAGAAAGAGGAATCTGCTGTGGCGAAAATTGTTGCGATCGTGAATCAGAAGGGCGGCGTGGGAAAGACCACCACCTGCGTGAATCTGGCTGCCGCCGTGAAGGCAGCGGGCAAGAGAGTGCTGCTGTGCGACTTTGACCCGCAGGCCAACGCCACCAGCGGCATGGGCGTGGACAAGTCCACCAGCAACGGCGTGTACGACGTGATCATGAACGACGCGTCTACCGAGTCCGTCATCGTCTCCACCCCCTACGGCGACGTGCTGCCCAGCAGCAAGGCGCTGGCCGGCGCGGGCGTGGAGCTCATCAGCATGGATGACCGGCAGTTTCTGCTGAAGGCGGCGCTGCGGCAGGTGGCGGACAAGTACGACTTCATCTTCATCGACTGCCCGCCCTCGCTGGAGCTGCTGACGCTGAACGCACTGTGCGCCGCCAACAGCCTGCTGGTGCCGGTGCAGGGCGAGTATTACGCGCTGGAGGGGCTCAGCGACCTGATGAACACCGTGCGCATCGTGCGGCGGAGCATGAACCCCGGTCTGGAGATCGAGGGCGTGCTGCTGACCATGTACGATGGGCGGACGAACCTGTCCATCCAGGTGGCGCAGGAGCTGAAGCGCTTCTTCGCCGGAAAGGTGTACAGCGTGGTCATCCCCCGGAACGTGCGCCTCAGCGAAGCGCCCAGCCACGGCAAGCCCATCGGTGCCTACGACCGGACATGCCGGGGTGCGGAAGCGTACACGGCGCTGGCGGCGGAATTTCTGCGGAAAAACAACTGCTGAAAGGAGACGCAGCATGGCAAACACAAAAGGTCTGGGCAAGGGACTGAGCGCGCTGCTGGGCGACGATGTCATCGCCGCCAAGGACGATCGCGCCTCCTCCCTGCTGCTGCCCATCAGTCAGGTGGAGAGCTGCTCCACCCAGCCCCGCAAGAGCTTCGACCCGGAGGCACTCAGCGATCTGGCGGACTCCATCCGGGTACACGGCATCATCCAGCCGCTGACGGTGCGAAAGCTGCAAAGCGGGTATTATCAGATCATCGCCGGCGAGCGGCGGTGGCGGGCGGCGCGGATGGCCGGGCTGACACAGGTGCCCGCCGTGGTCATCGAGGCCGACGACCGCAAGGCCATGGAGCTGGCCATGATCGAGAACCTCCAGCGGGAGGACTTGAACCCCATCGAAGAGGCCGAGGGCTACCGGGTGCTGACGGAGCAGTACGGCATGACCCAGGACGAGTGCGCCCAGCGGGTGGGCAAGTCCCGCCCCGCCGTGGCCAACGCCCTGCGGCTGCTGGGGCTGTCCGAGCCGGTGCGCGCCATGGTGGAGGACGGGCGGCTGTCCGCCGGCCACGCCCGGGCGCTGGTGACGCTGGGCGCCCGGCAGCAGCAGGCCGCCGCCGAAACGGTGGTGAAGGACGCCCTGTCCGTGCGGCAGACGGAGCTGCTGGTGAAGAAGCTCACCGCCGAGAAAAAGGAAAAGCCCCAGCCGGACGCGCTGTCCGTCAACTATGTAGAGGAGGCGGCGCGGGAGCTGGGCGAAAAGCTGGGTCGCCCCTGCCGCATCGTCAACGGCAAGAAAAAGGGACGCATCGAGCTGGAATACTACGGCACGGACGATCTGAACGCCCTGCTGGAGGCGCTGGAAAAGCTGGGCAGGAAATAAGCGTTTCACGTGAAACAGTGCGCGCCCCCCTGCCGCAGGAAGAATAAGCGGCTGTAGGGCGGGACCCATGTGTCCCGCCGCAAAATGCGCTCTCATCACGGCGGGGCACGCGGGCCCCGCCCTACGGGAATATCCGAGCCAAACGCAGCGCTCGGCAGAACAACCAACCAATACAATATAAGAGGTAAGCAACATGCTTGATATCAAGTTTATCCGGGAGAACCCGGAGATCGTGAAGGAGAACATCCGCAAGAAATTCCAGAACGCCAAGCTGCCGCTGGTGGACGAGGTCATCGCGCTGGACGCGGAGCGCCGCGCCGCCATCAACGAGGGCGAGACGCTGAAGGCCGAGCGCAACAAGCTGTCCAAGGCCAACGGCCCCCTGTTCGGCAA
>OIWU01001659.1_pt1 | contig 21019 bp, 19 predicted proteins | sample 1587711 | NCBI WGS metagenome assembly OIWU01 (sample SAMEA3888909, study PRJEB22519) | human gut metagenome | biome: human gut; feature: human-associated habitat; material: faeces | place: Denmark | collected 2010 | reverse complement strand
TTAAATCATATGAAAAATTAACATCAATTGCTTTTAATCCTACTTCTTTAACAATTTTATCAATTACTTGATATAAAAATGTTGGGTCGTATAATCCATTAGTTACTGTTGAATATTTGCATTCTGGATTTGGAGAAACTTTTAAAATTTTTTCAATAATAACATCAATCAATTCTAAAAATGATTTTTGTAAATCTTTATCAGTAATATAATATAATTCACCGCCTAATAATGAGATACCATAAGAAAATTTATCTTTCCAATCAATATATTCAATATTTTTTTTCTGAACATCATCAAATATCTCGTCAACATCTATGTCTTTTTCGTCAACATCAAACCCGTTGTCTACGGGAACATCAACATCGTCTGCGCAAACATAACTATTTTCAATGTTGATTGTTCTGAAATATTCATAAAGCTTGTTGTTTGCAACAGAGAAAAGCCATGAACGGATATTGTTCTCCGTCAGCCCGTCGATTTTGTTTATAAGAAACAGGAATGTCTCCTGCGTTATATCCTGTGCGGCGTCTGCATTTCTGCACCTTGAACAACAGAATTTATAAACGTCATGATAATATTTTTCCGCTATCTGCTCAGCCGATAACGACATTATTCATCAGTCCTTATTTTTTATTGACCTTTTACTCGGCTTCAAACGAAAGAGCTTGTAATAAGCCGGGGTTTTATTAAATCCGATATATTGATTATAAACTGTGTAAAAGGAATCACTTAGAATATAATATCATTTTTTGCCGAAAATAACAAGTAAAAATAATGATTTTTTATAAATATATCCTTAAACGCCCGTTCGTTCGTACCTGTTGAAATCAGCCGTACATTATGATATAATGATTTTGAAAATGCTCCGTGAAAAATGAGGTATGCCGTATGACTGAAAGGAAGAAGAAAACTTTGACGATAGTCGGAACTGTCGTGCTTGCGGTTGCAGTTGCATATGCTTTTCGTCTCATCGGAAACGGCAATTATTATTTTGTTCTGTTCCCCTATCTGCGCAGCTTTATTTATATCGGTCTTTTTATTGCGTGGGGTATTTCCATACGCCGCCGTATTGTTCAAAAACAGGTTGCGCAATATTTGACGGGCATATCCGTACTTCTTATTCTGTGGTTCACTTTCCGCTGCGCAAAATATTTTATTTTTTGGCAGCCGACCGCTATAAGATATCTATGGTATCTTTACTATTTACCAATGCTATTTATTCCGATACTTGCTCTGCTCGTTGCACTGTCTCTCGGAAAGCCTGATGATTACCGTCTGCCGAAAGCGGCTTGCGCACTGTGGATAATCTCCGGAGCATTGCTTCTCCTGGTGCTAACGAATGACCTGCATCAGCTTGTTTTCACTTTCCCCGATGATGCGGAAGTGTGGTCCGACAAATCCAACGGATACGGCATCGGCAGCTTTATTGTGATCGGCTGGCAGATCTTTTGCATGATATCGGCACTCGTTGTTATGATTATAAAATGCAGACTGAAAAACGGCAGACGTCAACTGTGGACGGTAATACCTATGGTTGTGTCACTTGTCTATCTTGGCCTTAATTATATGGATGTGCAATGGTTTAAATTGTTTTTCGGTGATATAACCGCCTTCCAAAGCCTTATGTATATGCTCTGTTTTGAAGGCTGCATCACCTGCGGCTTTATCCACTCAAACAGCCGTTATTTTGACTTGTTCTCGTCCTCGATCGGCACATCTGCGGTGATAACCGATAAGGATTTCAATGTTCGGTATGCCGCAGTGAACGCACGTCGGATTCCGAGAATAGATATGATAAAGGCGGAGCACAGTCCCCTGACGGTTGAAAACGGCTTGACGGTTCATTCCATTCCCGTGAACGGAGGATATGCCGTTTGGACAGAGGATATGTCTGCCCTACTCAAAATCAAAGAGCAATCCGAAAGCCTTGCCGAGGAATTGAACGAACGTAACAATCTGCTGCGTTATGAATATAAACGTGAGGCAAAAAGGCAAAAGATTGAGGAACAAAACCGATTGTATGATTTGCTTCGCAGTGCAACTCAAACTCAAATCAACAAGATCTCGGTGCTTACAAAGGAATATCAAAAAATAAACAAAACAGATCCGACAAGGGCAAAAGCTTTACTTGCCGAAATTGCCGTTCTTTGCAGCTATATCAAGCGTCGTAAACATTTAACACTGTTGACCGACCGTGACTATAAGGTTGCGATAACCGAACTGGTAAGAGCCTTCACCGAGTCGCTTCAAACGCTGAAGCTGCTAAACGTGCGCAGCACATTCTTTGCCGACAGCGAGCTTTCCATGCTCCCGGGAAAATCGGCTGCGGCGATATTTGATTTTTACGAACAAGTGATTGAATCGGACCTCGAAAACATATCCGGCATACAAGTAAGTCTTTCTGATGTTGAAGGGCTGCGTTTATCAATAAATATATGCTGCAAAACCGACCTGTCCTCACTTGCTTGCAAGGGTAACGTACGGTATGAAACGGACGGTGACGAAGGATATCAGCATCTTGTATTCCTCCTCGAAGGAGGTGTCGCCGTATGAGTGCCTTTTCTTCGCTCCCGGACTTTTTGCAGACCTTAATACCGCTTCTGCTTTTCTTGGAAGCCGTGCTTGAATTGGGACTTTTTATTTATCAATTCTCTCACCGCTCCAAATCGCTCGGCAATTTACCGAGTCTCGTTATTTTTGCGTTTTTGCTTACACTTTTACTCTCGGTGACTCAGGGAGACCCGTTTAAAGGCAAGGATGCGTTCTTATTAGATGCTCCTTGGCAGATTTTCATTGCGGTAATTTTACTTGTTATTGTTCATTTCGCCTTTGCCCTGCCGAGAGAGTACCGCCGCCGAAAAAATATGCTCTCCCCGTTCTCCGTTAAAGACGCCACCGACAAGCTGCCCATGGGTTTATGCTATGCCGACCCGAACGGACGTATTATTCTTTGCAATGACCGTATGCGCCGTCTGTCGTTTGCGCTGAGCGGCCATGAGCTTCAAATCACCGAAGATCTTGAAAAAGCGCTGGAGCAACCCGACAAAAGCATTACCGTTAACGGCGACTGTTACATTCTGCCCGATAAAACAGTTTGGCAATTCCGAAAGCAGAACATCACCGTTGACAATGACGGCAACTGGCTTCAAATGACAGCACATAACGTCACTGAGCTTTATAACGGCAACGTTCGTCAAGCCGTTATCAACGACGAGCTGAAAGAGGTCAACCGCAAGCTTCAAAAAATGTATGAACGAATGGCCGACGATATAAAAGAAAAAGAAAGTCTTGACCTGAAAATACATATACATGACACAATCGGAAGAAGTTTGCTGACGATTCGTGACATAATCGAAAGCGATGAAAACACCGATAAAAAGCTTGAAGCTTTACAAGAAGCCACCGCAGTGCTGACAAGCGACCGTGTAACAGCCGGCGGAACAATGGATGAAGTTATTCAGACGTCGAAAATCCTCGGCGTAACGGTAACGGTGAACGGATACCTTCCCGCCGATTCTCTTGCCGAAGAGCTTACCGTTGCCGCGGCGAAAGAATGTGTAACAAACTGTATCAGGCATGCCGGCGGCAATGAAGTATATATCTGCATATTTGAGCGAAACGACTTGTTTGATATTACGATAACGAACAACGGCGCTGCCCCATCGGAGCCCATTAAGGAGGGCAGTGGACTTTCTTCGCTTCGCCGCAGCATAGAATCCTCCGGCGGCGAAATGCACACGGCATACAAGCCACACTTCGCATTACTGCTTACTCTTCCGGAAAAGGAGAACAACATATGATAAATACAATACTGGTTGAAGATGATTTATATATTCAAAAGCATTTTGCCGAGCGGCTGAAATCAAACGAAGTTTTTCGCCTTGTCGGCGTATATCGTGACGCTTTTGAGGCGGAGAAAAACTGCAACGGATCGGTACAGCTTATTCTTATGGATGTACAAACTCAGCACAAGCACTCCGGCCTCGCCGCCGCAGAGCGAATTAAGAAGGTTTTTCCTGACATAAAAATAGTGGCAGTCACGTCCTTGGTCGATCCGGAAGTCCTTTCCAAGGCGAAAAACGGTGCCGCCGACAGCCTGTGGTATAAGGACCACGGAACTGAGGAGCTTTTGGATGTAATAAAAAGAACCCTTGACGGAGAAAAAGTTTTCCCTTCCTCATCTCCGTCGGTCGAAATGGAAAAAGCCATGTCAAAAGACTTTTCGCCACGTCAGCTTGACATTTTGCGTTTGTATATTCGCGGACTGACATATCAGGAAATCGCCGATAAAATCGGAATATCGAAAAACGGTGTGCGATGGAATCTGGACGATATGGTGGAAAAAGGTGAATTTGAAAGCCGTGAAGCGCTGGTTGCCACTGCAATTGAAAACAAGCTGATGGTCACAACATTAAAAGATGAATAATATAAAAACATATATCCTCGGTTCCAAAAACCGAGGATTTTTTTGTGCTGTTTGACAGATATTTTTGAAAAACAATTATTTTTTGTACGTTTACTGGCACAAATGCCAGTGACAAACGGGAAAAAATAAGTACAATTATAAGTGAAAAAGAAAATGAATAATAAGGCGGTGGTGGGAATGAGAAAAATTGTATTGGATATTCAAAGTGCTATTCATGCACACAATATGGAAAGAATGCTTATGCAGGAATTGGAAGATTGCCAGGTCATTGTTTCCGAATCTCCCGATTCAACTGCCGAATGGTGCAAGCTTCATAATGCCGATGTGCTTTTAATGGAGGTTAAAGCTTACTCACCCTGGATGTTCCCGGAACGAATGATAATAACAAAAAAAGTCAGGAAAAGCACTCCGGAATGTCGCATTATTTTTTTCGTAAACGACGAGAACGACATAGAGCTTTCGGAAAATGTTCGGCAGGCAAAGCGTGACGGCTTTATCGACGCTTTTCTGTTCGGTTCGGTTTCCGAAAACTACTTCGCTTCGGTTATCGACAGTATATAAACGAAACGGTAAAAACTGTAGGCTTAAAGAAAGGCGGATGACATAATGAAAATAAATAAATATATTATAACCTTACTTATTGCTTTAATTATGCTTGCCTCGGCTTCCGGATGCAGAGCAAAACCGACAGATAATCCTGATTTGACCGAAAGCCAAACAACCGGCACTTCCCCTGCAACGACCGTGCAAAAAGACACCGATTTATCAAAGCTTCAAAAAACAATTCTCGATAACAAAGAAGCCGTCGGAATTGCCTATATCGGTTACGTCGGCCATGAGGCGAACGAAAAAGAAGTTCTCAGTTTTGTAAAGAACAGTCAGTATGCGGATAAATACGATTTCCTCTGCGAATCTCCCCTTGTCAATGCGGGCGGTGCGGAGCTTTATGCGGTAGTAATTGCCGACGTTAAATACAGTGCATCCGTTTACCGGGCGGAAATAACTGATAACGGTGAATATTCCGTAAAGACCGACGATGCGCTCTATAATTACAGCGGAAACGGAATTGATTATTTTTTACTGCGCTGCAATGAAAGTGAAATACACTCAAATGTATCGCTGTATTTTAAAAAAGGAAACGACTCTTTTTCGGTATTCCCGATGCTGTCCGGAATGGACGGACATCTTGTCGCGGAAAAATTCTATGATTTTTCCGTATACACAGATTACGTCAACAACAGCGAACCCGAGGATAGAAACGTTGAAATTGCCCGTGAGATTCTTTCGGAATCTCAGGAGGTTCAATACTATATAAATAAAGGTATGAGTGTGCAATATACAGGAGAGATCCGTGAAATTGACGGCCGTCCGTGCTGGATTTTTGCACTCGGCACAGACAGAGACGACCAATTCGTCAGAGAACGTTATTACGGAGTTTGTGACAACCTTATATATTTTTATGATACGTTGAATGACAAATGGGAAGTTCTCGGAAGAGGATAATTCTTTCGAACCTCTCTATAATGTGACTTACCGAGTCATACGCGGCAGCATTCGGAGGAGCTTTTAAAAAGCTCTGTTCCCCGAGTGCGATTATCCGTTGATGATAAATACAAACAAAAATAAAAGGTGATTTATTATGAAAAAACTAAAAATTATGTCGGCAATTCTTGCTGTGATTATGACATTCGGGCTTTGTGCCTGCGGCAAAGACGGAGGGAATTCCCCTTCCGACGCCCCGACAACTTCGGCAACAACCGTTGCTCCTACCGATACGGCTACAACAACAGCGTCGGCTGCAGCCGACGAGTTTATCACTACCGGCAAGAGCGTAAAAATTACAATTCCCAAGCTTGAAAATACCGTCAAAATTGATAATGCAAAATTTGAAAGCTCCGTTGTTCCTGACGGAAAACACGATTCCTTCAACTCGACAATTACCGTCGAAGGAAATGACAGAAAATTCAATATCACCATTAAAGACGGATCTATCATGGGTAAAACAAGCCTTGAGGTTGCCGAAAAGTTGAATAAAGGTGAAGAAGATGATGATAAAAAGTATAAAGCTTGCGAAATTGCCGGTTTTAAGGGCATTTTAAAGGTCAATACATATTCCGGAAATTCAAAAACGCAGCATATATATTACCTTGATGTTCCTTGCGGCGATGAAACATATGTCGTTAACTTCAGACTTGAAAAATTATATGACGACGACGTTTCCGAAATGAAAACAATCGAAGAAGCTATATTAAAGAGCATTAAGGTAGAAAAAAGTAATTAAGCGCATTTAAGGGAGGAACATTTTATGGGATTATTTGATAAAAAATTCTGCGACATTTGCGGTGAAAAAGTTAACATGCTTACTCAAAAAAAGCTTTCCGACGGTCAGCTTTGCTCCGACTGTAAGCACAAGTTAGGCTCGTTCACAAGCGGCTGGAAGCAGAGAACCGTTCAGGACGTTAAAAATCACCTTGAACAAAGAGAGCAGAACAAGCAAAAGTATCAGCAGTTTAACTGCACTGCAACAGCAGGCGGAAGATACAGTTCGCTTCAAGTCGATTTCAATCACCGCTGGTTTATCTTTGCTATTGATAACAGAGATTTTAAAAGCGGCAATCCTCAGGTGTTTGAGTTTTCTCAGCTTCAGGATTTCTGGATCGAACCGGAATACAGAACGCTTGACGATTCGGACAACGACGGTATCCCCGACAACAGGGATAATTTTGACAACAGACAGCTTAACAATTCTAACAGCTTCGGCGGAAATATGAACAGAATGAATAACATGATGAATTCATCAATGCTCAATATTCCGCTTGCCGCTCAGCCGTTTGTACGTAATTCAAGCTCATACTCTTCGCCAAACGAAATACGCGAGGTGTGCAATGTGAGAGTATACTTCCGCGTTACAGATCAGTTTATAACGAACCCGATCGGTTTTGATGTAACGTCGGGAATTTCCTCAGGAAATCAAATGGAGCTTATGAATGCTTATGAGACTGCTGTCCAGGTCATGCAGCTTTGCCAGCAAATCAAGCAAGGCGGAGCTCCCGTTAACCAAGGCTTCAATCAAATGAATCAAGGCTACGGTCAGCCGCAGCAAAACATGGGCGGATTTACAGGAAGCCCGGTTCAAAATGCCGCCTACGCCGCTGCTTCCGCTCAGGTTCAAAGCAACGCCTATAATAATGCTGCACCCGTTACACCGCAAACAGTTGACGCTTCCTGGATTTGCTCATCCTGCGGCACACGCAACGAAGGCAAATTCTGCCAAGGCTGCGGCTGTGCAAAGCCTGCCGCAATGCCTTCACGCTGCCCGAGCTGCGGATGGACCCCGGCAAACGGTCAGCCTATGCCGAAATTCTGCCCCGAATGCGGAGCACGCTTGTAATTTGAAGCGAGCAGACTGCATTAAAAAAGCGAGCTTATTTTTGCTTATGCTGTTATTACCTATAGGTCTTTTCGGCTGCGGAGCAAAGAAAAAATACGCTGCGGCAGATGTGAGTGTAATCAGTTTTTCCTGTTCGTCAATGAGCTACACGGATTCTTATGTTTATTCTCTCAAAAAAGAAAATGAAGAATGGCTTTTTGATGCAAACTATTCCTACGACTATGAAAATCCAAGGGTCGAATTTGAGAATAAAAAAGTAAGCGCACAGGATACCGCGGCAATACTTGACGTTGTGAAGGAGCAGGACCTTATTTTACAGGCTCAAAAGTATAAACCTCCGCGAATTAAAGCCTTTGTTCTCGACGGCGGCGGATACTATCTTTATTTTAAGATGAACGACGGCAAAGAAATCAATGCGGAAATATATAACGAAGATTTGGTAAATGAATTACGCACTTTGGCAGAAAAATGCCGAAAATCATAACCTACCGTGTAAACTAAAGCACGGAATAATATATTGGAGGAAAAAACTATGGCAGACATTAAATCAATTGCAACGGCAATAGCCCCGAGAGAGTTTGAACTCTCTTATTCAACCACCGTTGAAGAGGTATACGAAAAGCTCAGCGCACGTGCTTCGGCTTTTAAAATGCCCTTCAAAATCAAAGAGGGAATCCCCGGAAAGCGCATTTCTTTTGAGAAAGAACCGAACCTCGATGTTACGATTTGGGTCTTTGTCAAGGACGGCAACAAAATCAAGGTCATGGCAAACATTCAGGAGAACAAAACGACCGTCAACGGTATGCGCGTTGACAAAAACAGCGTAATGCAAAAAGGCATAAAAGGTGTAGCTAATCTTCCTATTGAAAGAGGCGAGTATCTTGACGAAGTGACCGAAAAGGTTAAAAAGATACTCAACGGCGAGCAGGTTGAAGATTATGTAGCACCCGTTGGTGCCAATGGCGGACAGGCCGAAAAAGATTGGCTTGTAGCTCTTCTTCTCTGCCTTTTCCTCGGCGGAATCGGTGCTCACCGTTTCTATGCAGGTAAAGTTGGATCAGGTATTCTTTATATTCTCACCGCCGGCGTTTTCGGCATCGGTGTTCTTGTTGACCTGATAAAAATCATTACCGGCAAATTCACCGACAAAGACGGCAATCCCATTCAAAAAAAATAAAAAATTAAAAAAGAGAGAGGGTCGATTAACATGAAAAAAATCCTGGCATTACTCATGATTTTTGCTGTTTCACTCAGTCTTTTTGCTTGCGGAAAGGCTGACGGCGACGGTAAGGAAACCACAACAGGAAACACCCCCGCAGTTGATAAGACCGAAGGCACGACAGCCGAAGTAACAACAGCGGCAGGAATTAAGAAGGGTGACGAAGGCAACGGACCTGCAGATATCAACGCAGAGTTTATCACTCTCAAGCTTCCGTCAGGCTACAAATATGAGGTTGATTCTTTCAGTAAAGATTCAAAAAATCCGCTCAAGGGCAATGTTACTCTGTTTATTTATAAGGATGGCTCATACTCATCTATTGCGACTCTTACCGCTACAGCCCGAAACATGGTTCGCAGTCAGGAAGAGGCTGTTGAAAACACGATAAAGCTTTGCAACCTTCAGACCTATAAAAACGGAAAATCTGAAATCGGCAAAGATGCTAAATACGGTGAAAACACCTATTCGACTATTCATGTTTCAACAGACTACTATGAGAAGGACTTCTTTGTTACATATGCAAACAGAGGTACATCGGATACTACGGGACTTCTTGTCAAGCTTGAAATCAATAATAAGAATATCAAAGCTGACGACCCGTTTATCAAAGAGCTTCTTGACAGCCTTAAGATAGTTATGGCTTAAAATTTCGGGGACTGTGCCTGAGCATTTTCGGGTACAGTCCTGCTTGCAAAAAGGAGATCTTGTTATGAGTAAATTAAAAGGAAAAAAAGATATTAAAATGACTATATTTATTATAGTCGTCGGCGTCAGCTTGATAGTTGCCGGCATTTACGGAGTTGTTTCGAGCAGAGTTGAAAGCAGAGATTATAAAAACGCAACCGATATTCGAAAACTTTCCGCAGTTATTGATGACTTTTCAACCAGCGACACTAAAGATGATTTAGGCGATGTTAAGTATACAACATATAAATTTAAAGTTTCATATGTTGTTGACGGAAAAACCTATAAGGGAAAATATGAAGAGCGTGCCTGGTCAAGCAACCCCACAAAAATGTACACCTATGATAAATTAAGAAAAGGTGATAAAATCCTTGTCGAGGTTTACAAAAATTCCAAAGGACAATATAAACTTACCCCGGAGGGAAATCCTGTTGATTTTCTTCTCTATTGTGCGGCAATCCCTGTCGGTATGTTCCTTGTTGTGATAATGGTATACGAACTTGTGACCGATGACCGCAAAAAGAAAAATGGAAACGAAATGATCGACAAGCAATAAATCAGAGGTAATTTTATGGGTTTATCAGTATCACTGTTAATTGCGGCTTCCTTTGCAATATTATGTACATACTATATCGGCGATAAAATTCTTGTTATAGATTTTTCGGCATACCGTCCGCAGAATTTAAAAAAGGCCAAGTTTGAAAGATTGCTTGCGAAAAAGGACACTCCCCTTCGGAATTCAAAAATCCGAAATGATATAAAAAAAGCCTTTGAAAGAATTCTGATACCGCTCGGAAAAGCGGATCAAGACCTTCTTCCGGCAAGAATGGATATGGCATTCCGAAAAAAAATCGTCAGCCAAATCAACAGACTTAACAGGAATAAGCTTTGCCGCAAAATTTACGTTACTGATGTTGTCCCCGTTCCTAAAAATGACTTTGAAACATGGAACGATGACGGTAGAGAATGGCGTGAATCGGTTTTAAAGTGCAGCACACTGGAGCGTTTCGAGTCAACCAAAGACAACACGGTTCAGCATGAGATATACCGTAAAAACTCATATCTCAGAATACTCCAGTCAAGACACGTTCGCCTCGCCGATCAAAAAGAAAAAAAGAAAAGCTATTATAACGATAAGTTAAGAATAACCTGCCCGTCCTGCGGTGCAAGTGTCAAGCTTGACAGTCAGCAGGTTACCTGCGAATACTGCGGCGCCGTTATTAAAAACGAGTTTTACGATTGGCAGACCGAGTCGTTCGAGATCTATGAATCTATCAGTACAAACCTGAAAAGATTTTTACAGCTTATCGTGTCCGGCTCCATACTTTTCGTATGTGTCTTTCTTTGCTTATATTTAATCGAGGACACCGAGATTTCCCTTGCGGCCGGCGTCGGTGCAGCGATTCTTGCTTTGGGAGTGATTGTCTCGCCTATTATCTACGGAAAAGTTAAGCAAGACAACCTTGCGAAAAAAATCGTAGGATATTCAGAGAATTACCTCCGAGCCTGCTTAAACGAATACTTTTTGAAAAATGAAAGCGACAAGGATATGCTTGATTTCAGCGTTGATACAATCAAGCTTTTAAAGGTTGCGAATACAGACGAGATAACAAAAGTTACGGCTGAAATTCACGGAACCAAAACATTCCTTCCCGAAAATCAAAAGCCGTTTACAAAAAAAATTAAAAAGAAATTGACCCTGCAAAGAGCAAGAAATCCGGAAAAAAGAGAGACTGACGGTGATTTCTTTACCGAAAAAGAATGTCCGAGCTGCGGAGCGAACTTCCTGCCTGATGAAAACGGATGCTGTTCTTATTGCGGTTATACACTTCACGAAGATAGCATAAAATGGAAAATAAAAGCTGAATCTTGTTAAAATTCTTCAATGCCGATTAAGGGTATGAAGGAGAACAGATTGGAGGATACAATGGGAATTTTTGATAAATTAAAAAACACAGCACAGCAGGCAGTTGTTTCTGCCGTACAATCCGCGGGTAACAAAAGGGAAACATTTACATTTTCCGCATTGCCCGAAAGCCTTGCCGAAATGCAGGCGCTCCCCGAGGCAAGCCTTGATACTCCGTTTCAGGCCGCCGCTCTCACCGTGCTGGCACTGTGTGCATACGCCGCCGACAAAAACATCGGAACAGAAATGCTAAATTGGCTCAGAGGTCCACGTCCGCTGAACGGAATGGAAATTTCCTTTTTGAACGACCGTTTCCGTGACGGAAAGACCTATCTTCCGTTTACTTATTTTGCGGGTTCGACACCCGAGAATAACTACACTCCTTCCGAGCCATATACAATAGTCGTCGAAAGCAATCATGTTTCGGCAGAGGAGCAGGGATATATGAAGCTCTTTATACCGTGCGGCGGTGCAGATGACCCGCGTCCGATAAAACTTCGTCAACGCGGAAGTGACGGAAAATGGTTCTTATGGGAGCAGTACCTGCTTACAGGTGTGCGTACTCCCAAAGCAGCCGATCCGTGGGCATAAGATCTATAAAAGACAGTTTTTCGACAAAAACTGAAACCGCCTCCCCTCTTCGACGTATGAACACAATCTTAAGTTCATACATTGAAAGCTTTAAAAAAGCAACATAAAACTTAGAAGAGAAATCCTGAAACGATGTCAAGATTTCTCTTCTTTTTCTTTTCCGATTTTAAATATATTGAAAAAATCTTTATGAAAATTCACACCTCAAAAAATCAAAAGAAAAACAGGCTTCTGCTAAAAAGATTCATTTCGGCAAAAGTCTGTTCATGTTTTTTAATACTTTATCGTATAGCTGTTCTCACAGGCAAGGGCAAATTTAACGTTCAAATTGCTGCCGGCGACCTTAACTCCGAGGTTGAGCACATCGGTGTTGGTGTAAATCGCCTTGGTAACATGACCCGTTGCTTTATCGATTGTACACTGGATTTTTCCGTTTATTCCGTTGATTTTTACGCTTTCAAACTTTGTTCCCGGTACGTTTATTTCCTCAAAGGTTGACGCTGAAACGGTATTGAATACTCCTGCATAGCCTGTTCCCTTTTTCGGGCTTGTAAGCTTATCGTTATAAAGAACGAATGTGATTTCATAAGTTTTTCCCGTGTCCTTAAACGAGGTGCTTTTTACCATATCTGAGGTCAAATGCGAAGTATAGCTTTCACCGCTTATCGGAAAATATGCCATTATCTCATCCTTGCTTGTAAAGGTTGCCGGTTCATCGGAGCCTTTAACAAACTTTTCAATCGCCCATTTTCCGAGGCTGTCGATAGCCGACGGGAGCTGGAGATATTCGGGTAAGCTTTGCATTTTAGAATAATTTCTTGTGATTGACTTTGCATTTGATTTAATCTTGTTTGCAGCAGTATTATAAATATTTACCGCTTCGGCAGTGGTTTTTGTCGCTGACGAGGTTTTGTTCTCGGTTTTATTGCTTGATGAGCTCGACGGATTTGAGCTGGAGGTTCCTCCGCCGTTGTTCGACGAAGCGTCATTCGCAGACGGGTTACCGTCATTCGATGTGTCTGCCGAAACATTCTCCGATGCAATTCCCGTACCTGTGTCAGCAGCGAAGGAGTTACCGCCCTCCGAGACACCTGCGTTATCGGATACTGCGAATGATCCGCCCGCTTTTGCTGCTTCAACCTTCGCATCGCAGACCTTTCCGATGACGCTGTTTGCCGTAGCCGAGACTGCAATGACACAGATGAATGCCGTTAAAGATGTCATCCATGTTTTTTTGATCTCCGGCGTCATCGGAGTTTTTTCTTTTTTTACTTTTTCCTTTTTCATACTGTTTCTCCTTTAAATAACGGATTTAATATTGCTTGACTTTTCAGCGGATTTATAATACACTATTATTATATCAACAGATTGTTGATTTTACAATCATCAGTTTGGCTTATGATTGCTATTAGTCAAACATATATTAAATGAATTGGCGGTTTAATTATGAATACAAAAAACAATCAACGTACAAGACTTTCTAAAATGCTTTTAAAAAACGCACTTATGGATTTGCTCAAAGAGAATGGCTCTGTTGAAAAGATATCCGTTCGTGAGCTTTGCTCTGTTGCCGAACTTAACAGGTCAACTTTTTATGCTCATTATAACGAGCCGAAGGATTTGCTCAATGAAATCGAGAATGAGCTGTTAGATTCCACCGAGCAGCATCTTGAACGAATCGGACAAGAGGACGATATGGGAGCGCACAGATATATTCTTTCATTCCTAAAGTATATCAAGTCAAACGACAAACAATTCCGTACCCTTCTCATTGACTCGGCCGATCCGGAGTTTCGTTCAAAATTCATGCAGCAATCAATCATTCAGTTCATTGTCAACCTTCAAATCGAATTACCCCATGAGCTTGAACAATATATATTCTCATATATTCTAAACGGCAGCACCGGAATAATAATCCAATGGATTCGTTCGGACTATTCGGCAGATGAAAACATGATTGTTGATCTGCTCTTTTCAATCAACCAAAGCGCTCTTACAAATCTAAACGTGAAAAAAAGAAATTAGAACTCATGTTTTCCTGCATGAACGCTATGCTTTTCACCGTTTGGTAAAATCACCTCGGCGGTACAGTTTGACGGTATTTCAACCTCAAATTTGTATTCGCCGTTTTCTTTTTTCCAGTCGGATTTTACTTCGCCGAAGACACTCTTGTAGCTTGCTTTGGCAAATGAAAAATGACCGCCGGGCATGGGCTTGATTACAAAACGGTTTTCGCCGTCAATATTTATTCCGCACATCGTCCTGAAAAGCCATTCGCAAACAGCACCCTTGGAGTAATGGTTAAGAGAGCCTATACCGCCCTGAGCCTCGGTCCCCTCCCATGATTCCCATATTGTTGTGGCACCCATCTTTGTCATAAAGAGCCAGCCGGGCATTTTTTCGTTTTCAAGAAGCTTGTAGGCATAATCAATGTTAATATCCGCAAGTACATCAAGAATGAGCGGAGTTGAAAGAAATCCCGTGCCGAGCCGCCAGCCGTAATTTTCAAGCGCAACAACAAGTCTTTTTTTCGCATATTCCGTTTGTTTTTCGTCCAGAAGATTAAAGTAAATTCCACGCACAAGCTGAGCCTGTCTGTCGGTATCGAGCGAATACTGTTTCGACCTCATAAGAGCCCTGTAGCTTTCTTTGTTTCCGTTTGAAAAAGCCTTATAATCCTTTGCGTCGTCCGCTTTCCCGAGCGCAACGGCTATCTCTGCCATACATTCCATAACATAGCTTGTATAAGCCGTTGCGGTTTCGGGGTGAGTGATCACACAGGTTTTCCACGTCTGCGGATTGACATCCTTCGGCTCAGCCCACTCGCCGTAGGCCTGTCCGAAATTATTAAGATATTTTCTGTTTTTGATCGGAATTGAAACATGCTTTGCGGTCGGATACGGCTTGCCACAGTGACTTTTCGTAAACTCGGCATATTTTTTCATACCCGAATAATACTTTTCGAGTATTCTTTTGTCGCCGTACTGCTTCCAAAAGCGGTAAGGAATCAAAACTCCGGCATCCGCCCAGCCTACACAGCCGTCCATTGCGGACATATAAAAATCCACACCGCCCGGCGGAACTATTTGCGGAAGCTTTCCGTTTTTCTTCTGCCAATCGTAAATATCGGCAACGTATTTTTCGGAAAAAGCAGCGTAATCAAAAAGGAATGCCGCCGTTGTGAAAAATATCTGTGCGTCTCCCGTCCAACCGTGGCGCTCTCTCGTCGGGCAATCCGTCGGTAAATCCACACTGTTACTTTTCGTTGACCATTTTGTTGCATCAACGAGTTTGTTCAAAAGCTCATTTGAACTGTCAAAGAATCCCGTTTCCTCCATGTTTGAATGAACGGCTATGGCCGTAAATTCGGCATCGGTGAGATCAATATCCGTTTCTATCTCGACATATTTAAAGCCGAAAATCGCAAACTTCGTTTTGTAATTATTCTCGCCGTCCTTGCAGATGTACTCGATCTTTTGAAGGGGCGTTGTTTTCTTTTTGCTTGAGCATTGAATATTTTTCAGCGTCAGCTCGCCGTTTTTATCGAGCATTTCGCCGAAACGCATTTTTATTTTTTCTCCGGCATTTGCACTCAGAGAAAATGAAATATATCCGGCAAGATTATTCGGAAATTCAAGAAGAGTCTTTCCGCTCGGCGTTTTTGAGACTGTCGGTTTAAATCTTTCCTTCTCTGCGATAGGCACATTGTTTGAACATACCGGAACAACATTATTATTTGTAACCTTAGCAAATTTTCCGTAGCTCGGCGTCATTCGTGCGTCAACAATTTCTCCGTCCTTATTGTCGGCAAATCGAATTTCACCGTCATTGCTCCAGTTCCATGTTCCGTCCGTAACGATTTTCTTAACCTCTCCGTCGGCATAGAATATCTCAAGCTCAGCAATGAATTTCGTCTGCGTTCCGTACTGATTCGTAATTCCCCATGCTCCGGTTGAACCTCGATACCAACCGTCGGCAAGCTGAATTTCAAGAGTGTTCATGTGCTTTAGCATAGAAGTGATGTCATATGTTTGATACTGGATTCTCTTGTTATAGTCGGTGATTCCCGGTGCAAGCGGCATTGAAAATTTCTCGCCGTTTAGCGTTGCACAGTATATTCCGCAAGCGGTTATATAAAGTCTCGCTTTCACAACTTCTTTTTTAACAGCAAATTTTTTCAGGAAGCAATCGACGGGATAACGCTTGCTTTTATCAACGGTATAATTGCCCGTTATCCATTCTCCCGACCAATTTTTGATTCCGTATTCAAAAAAGCATTCTTCGCTCCACTCGCCTTCGCAGTCTTTTTCGTCCCAAAGCTTTATCTTAAAATTAACTCTTTTACCTCTTTTAAAGACTACTGGAACTGTGACGTGCATTGAGCTTGATTTAACCTTGCCGCTATCCCATTCATCGGTTGCAATTCTGTATGCGGTCTGAGTAATTCCCCCCTCGCAGTTCCACATTATTCTGGGATTGTCGATATCAATACACAATGGATTTTTCAGGTATTCCGTTTTAATGTTAATTGCTTTCATCGGCTTTTTCCTCTTCCTTTCTCGCCTTAATCTCTTCTTGCTCCTTGTTAATATATTTTTCGACATTTATAAATGCAAGAATTACAATAAGAATTACGGCGGTAATTGTTTCAAGTCCTACAAAAGAGAACGTAATGGCACTTTTTGTCGCTGCATTTTGAACTGCGGCAACGGTTTCCCCGTTTATAATTGAAGGAGCAATATATCCGCTTTTTGACAGAAGTCCGTTAAAAGCTCCCGTAACTATACCCACACTTGTTACGGCAATAATATTGTAAATCGACATTGCAATTCCGTCGCAGCGGAAGTTGTGTTTCCATTCCAAATGGTCAAGAACATCGGCAAAAAGCGCCATAAATACATAAGAGCACGGAAGTCCGCCGATATTTTTGATGAACTGTCCGATGAGAACAACCACCATATTGGTCGGACATATCCAGCATATTGCACTGCCTATTGAATAAAGAGCAAATCCTGCCAATGTAAGGTTTCTCTTTCCGAATTTCTTTGCAAGCGGCCATACGGCAAATATGCCGATACCCATCGGAATACCGCCGATGACAGAAATGAGCGTTTGAGTTTTGCCGTCGTTATATGTGCCGAGAACATAGTTACAGAAATAAACCAAGCCGAGATTCTTAAACTGCGTACCGATAGTATAAATCAGGAAATAAAGCAGAATAAGTATCATATATTTGTCGGTAAAAATAGCTTTTAAAAGATTTTTATACGGCAGGCTTTCCTCTTGTGGTTTGTCAATATCTTCAAGAGTTACCCTTTCTTTTGTAAAATAATATTCCATAAGGGTAAGCGGCAATGCAATTACAGAAAGAGCACCCATTACAACTATCCATTTTGCCTTGTCCACGCCGAGCATCGGCATAACAACCATCGGAAATACAAGAGCAACGATAATTCCGCTCATCATGATTGTTGAAATCTGATTGAAAACCGAAAGTGAGCCTCTCTGCTCCGTATTTCTTGTTGAAAGAGGAACCATAAGATTGTGACTCATGTTGTAAATTGTATATGAGAACGAATAGAAAAGGTTATATGAGAGCATGACCCAAATGACCTGCACGGTTTGACTGCTCTGCGGCACGGTAAAAAGAAGAATACCGCTGATTAAAATAAAAGGCGCAGAAAGCAGCAGACATGGCCTTGCTTTTCCCTGTGCTGTCCTTGTGTGGTCAATTATATAACCCATAATCACATTTGTAATTGCATCAATTATCTTTGAAACAACCGGGAATACAGTCAGAAAGGCTCCGCCCCAAACCGTTGTCAGCTTTAAAACATCGGTGTAATAGACATTAAGATAGGTAGCGAGCACTGCGTTAAGCAACAGCGCACCCGACGGTCCTAAAAGATATCCAAGCCACTTTTCTTTCGCTTTTACTTCATCGCTTTTAATCCGACTCGCAAAAAGCGGAGAGTTTAATTTCTTTGTTATAATTTATCTGCTCCTTAATCAAATTATTTCGCCGTTGGACTTGATCACTTCTTTATAGAAATATCCCGAATCCTTAATTGTGCGCTTTTGTGTTTTATAATCTATATGTATAATTCCGAATCTCGGCTTGTATCCCAGTGCCCACTCAAAATTATCCATAAGCGACCAGTACTGATAGCCCAAAACCTCTGTACCCTGATTATTCATACACACCTCATAATAATTATCTATTATTTACATTTTATTATAACAACACATTGTCGAGATTACAATCATCAGTTTATGTATTAGTGGCTTTTGAGACAACATATTTGACATGTTTTGTTGCTTTAATAATAATTCGGCATAAAAAAACGAAATAATTGCTAACAGGAAAAAGAAATTAAAGCTTGTATTCATTTTTATCCACATTAAGATTGATACAATAATTTTTACATCAAATTCAAAAATTGCCGCTACTCTTTCAAGTAACAGCTATGTAATAAATTTAGGCAATAAAAAAAGACCGATAATCTCTCGAAAATCGGTCTTTTATACTTGTTGCATACACGTCGGTTTAATAAAATTTTAGTAATCGTTTACTGTGCCGCTATTATCTTTATACCTTATTCCCGACGGATTTCCGTCCGCATCGTAGAAATACCACAAAGCACTGCTTCCGCCGAGTATTTCATACTGCAAGCGATCGCCGACATAGTAATACTCATGTATTAATTTTTTCTATAATTTGATTAATACTTTTTTTAATTTGGCAACAATCTTTTCCAAGTATTGTTAATGATAGATTTGATTTTATAAAAAGTCTCTTCGCTATTTGTGAATATATATTTGGAGATTTCTCTATACAATCATATCTACCGAACGGTCTACCTAAAACAAATTCATTCCATCCATTCATGAAATTTAGTTCTTCAGGATCATCTAAAAGGAAATCATAACAATCAGTATAAAATGGCACAGCAACATTCAAATCACCAACTATAATTTTTTTCTTTAATCCATTTAAAACATTTACTACAAGTTCTAATGAGAACAATAAATTCTCCCTTTCTACGGAAAATCTAATATGTAAAAACTCAAAATACTTGTATTTTTCAACAAACGATGAAATGTCTGAGGAAAGGCCATATTTTTCTCTTAAAACTTTTTGTAATTTAGAGCCCACCCCTTCTCCTAAAATACAATTTAGAACATCAATTTGTTTCAAATCATATAAATTTACGTCGATATCAAAACAAATATCAACTTCACATATATTCCAATTGTTATCATCAATTAAGAAATCAGATTTTCGTTTACCAAAATTCTTTGGGAATTCACAGTTCTCATTGAGATGCCGATTTGGTAATCTAATTTTTCCAATTTTTTCATTAATATGTTCTATTGCATCTTTATCAAAATTGCCAGAAATACACATAACCATATTTGTGCTAGAAAAAAATTTCTTTTTATGCTCAAGAATATCCTCAGATGTTATTTTTTTTATACCTTCTAAACTCCCCATAATCTGATTTGATAATGATATATTTCCCATATAATTCTGTCGTGAAATTGTATCAATATTAAAATCAGAATATTCGGCAATTTGTCTTATAACTACCTCTTTCTCCTTTTCTAAAGCATCTATACTCCAATTATGTGTTTGTAAAATACCTTTCCAAATATCAAGTGTTTTTTCAAAGTATTTAGGCAAAACTTTCATATGAAAATATATGAAATCGCGATATGTTTCAGCACGCAGAGTAGTCCCCATGCTTTCCATTAAATAGTATAAATCATCTTGATTCATATTATTTAATTCTCTAAAATGAAGATGCTCAAGCAAATGTGAAATTCCAATAAATTTTTTCTTTTCATATTGTACACCTGCTTTAACAAACAAGCCAATTGAAATTGAATGAGTATTTGGTAAATATGTTTGCCATAATTGTAAGCCATTATTTAGTTTCGATTTTTTATATATAAACATACTGCACCCCTATCCTACTGGAACTAACTGTGGGAAATAATAAAAGTCAGTTGAGTTAACAACCTGCTGAGCCGTATCCCACCATAATTCAACATATTCAGGTAACATCTCATCGTCTGCTATTCCAACAACAGTAACATCATTGGCAACCATAAAGATAATAGCCGCACTTATTGAAGCGAGAGTAAGGCCTACTTCAATTCTTCTTATACCTTTATTGCCCTTAGGGACTCTACTATGTTCCTCACCATTTGGATGGGCAACATTTCTTTCTCTTGCTCCACTTTTTCCTCTGTTTTCACTACCCTTTTTTTTATCTTTGCGTTGTGTAAATTCTTTATTTTTTGATCTACCAAACTCATTATTCTTGTTTGGAAGATGTTGTTTTGCTAATTCAATTGCATGTCTTACCCTATACCCTGCAGAACCATGCCACGCATTCGGATTGACCGATAAAGCTTCAGCATATTCACTTTCTGTTGCCGTGCCCGATATTATGTGTAAAGCCCAAGCCGGAACGGGATCATTTCCACTCGAGTCAGCCATGTTAACAGGATCATTTTTACAATATGCAAACATGTTTTTGCAAACATCTTCAATTCCTGTCGAAATCAATCCATCCGCATTCAAGAACCTTTTAACTGCCGGATCATAGTACCTGCTCTTGAGGTAGTAGAGTCTCGTTTCCGTATCGTAGTAATAACCACGATAACGGATCGGGTTTGTCTCGGTTATATTCTCCGTATCGGCTGATGTGGCATTTTCGGTTACTCTGCCCCATGCGTCGTAGGTGTAGCTTCCAACCAGCGTGCCCGAAGCGTTGTAGATTTGAATTACAT
>OIWU01001655.1_pt1 | contig 21040 bp, 22 predicted proteins | sample 1587711 | NCBI WGS metagenome assembly OIWU01 (sample SAMEA3888909, study PRJEB22519) | human gut metagenome | biome: human gut; feature: human-associated habitat; material: faeces | place: Denmark | collected 2010 | reverse complement strand
GGTCTTCGACCCTCTGGACTCCCTTTTTCGCGATTGAGTTGGTGACGCTTGCATACTATGCCCGCGTGTTTATTTGGGGAACGGACTTACCCCTTCAGGATTTCCTTCCCATACTTGCTCACCAAGCGGTCGCGGTCGGCATTCGCCAGCACCACCGTCAGTTCAAGCCCCGTATCCGTGTATTCCTCATTGACCACGCGTCCCAGCGGGCGAATCTGCCCCACCAAGCCGAAGCGGTCAAACGGCAGCACGAACGTTACGGGCGCGTAGGTCTTTTGCAGCTGCTCCGCAATGCGCGCGTGCAGCTCCGCGATGCCCTCGCCCGTTTTTGCGCTCAACCGTACCGCGCCCGGAATCAGCATCGGCGCGCCCGCCTCGTCGGTGTACAGGTCGCACTTGTTGATGACCTCAATGCGCGGCTGCTCCGTCGCGCCGAGGTCAGACAGCACTTGCAGCACTGTGTCGTGCTGCTGCGTGATTTCCTCCGATGCGCCGTCGTTGACGATGACCAGCACATCCGCCAGCACAGCTTCTTCCAGCGTCGAGCGGAAGGCGCTGACCAGCGCGTGGGGCAGCTTGCGGATGAACCCAACCGTATCCACCAGCAGGAACGGCGTGTGCTCCGCCGTCTCGATGCGGCGGCTGACCGCGTCCAGCGTCGCGAACAGCTGGTCTTGCACATACACATCGCTGCCCGTCATTTGATTCAGCAGCGTCGATTTGCCCGCGTTGGTGTAGCCGACCAGCGCGACGACGGGGATTTCGTTCTTCTCGCGGCTCTTGCGGCGCAGTTCGCGCTGCTTCTCCACCGCATCCAAGCGGCGGCGGAGTTCCGTCATGCGCTCGCGGATGTGGCGGCGGTTCATTTCCAGCTTCGATTCGCCCGGCCCGCGCGTGCCGATGCCGCCTGCCAGCCGCGACAGCACCAAGCCCTGCCCAATCAGGCGGCTGGACTGGTATTGCAGCTGCGCCAGCTCGACTTGCAGTTTGCCCTCGGCGGACGATGCGCGCTGGGCGAAAATGTCCAGGATCAGCGTCGTGCGGTCAACCACCTTCACGCGCAGAATCTCCTCCAGATTGCGCGCCTGAATGCCTGTCAATTCCTCGTCGAAGATGCACAAATCAGCTTCCAGCGCCTGACACTGCCGGCACAATTCATCCGCGCGCCCGCGCCCGATGAACAGCGCCGTATCCGGCTTATCCTTCTTTTGCAGGAATTGCCCCACGACCTCCGCCCCGGCGGTGTCCGCCAGGCGCGCCAGCTCATCCAGCGATTCCATACTCTCGATGCCCATCAGCACAGCGCGCTCCTTGACGTGCGTGCCCTTCTCGTCCGCCTCCCAGCCGACAATGCGGTCACTCTCGGTGATTTGCCGCATCCAGTCGCCATCGGGCGTCTTGTACCAGCGGACGGGCTCGTCCATCAGTAGATTCTGCTTCTCCACCAAAAACGCGCTCTGCACAAACGTCGGCTCGCCCTTCAAACAGCCGATGGCGACCATTGCGTCATAGCGGAACGACCGCAGCGCCGACAAATCCACGTCGGAGAGGCGACCGTCGCCATTGGGGTGGGTGTGGATGCAGCGGACGCAGCTCAGGCGCTGGGTGTTACGGCGCAGGCGGTAGTCGCGCAGCTCCACGTCCCGATCAGTGCCGATGGAAACATCCACCACTTCGCCGTCGCGCGTGATGTACACCGCGATTTCCCGGTTCAGCACGCCCGTAAAGCGCGCCAGCACCTGCATCAGCTCGCGCGGGAGGAACGTGTCCTCATCCACCTCATAATCGTATAGTTGACCAAGCGCTTCTATCAGCGTATCGCGCACGCCGGTCACATTGCCATGCACCTGCTGTTTCATGATTGCTCCTTTGTCTGTCCCTTTTTCTCATGCCGAATCGGCTTCACGCGCTTGCGCAGGCTGGTGAAGATGGAGTCCGCGCAGCCCACAAGCAGGCACAAATAATAAGTGATAAACCGCCACACCAGCAGCGCGACGGACACCGTGCCGCCGGTAAAAACGCTGCCGAAGTAAACGAGAAATCCGCCCTCCTGCGCGCCGGACGCACCCGGCAGGGGCGTGTAGCTGGCGGACACGAACAGCAGGAACGAAACCGTCAGCACATGATACCACGGCGTGCCGGTCAAGCCCATGGCATGGTACACCAGCAGCGGCACGACCATCAGGCACGACATTTCCACCACCGAAATCACAAGCTGCGCCAGCAGGTGCATCGGGTGATGCACCAAATCCATCAGCGAACCGTGGAAATGTTCAATCGTCGTTTCGGCGGATGCCTGCCATTGCTCCGGCTTCTTGCAGATGTGGATTTTCGTCAGGAAGCGGATGCCCCACTGCACAATTTTCTCCACCCACGAGCGGTGGAACGTCACCAGCAGAATCGACGGCACACAGAAGGAATTCACCACGCAGCCCAGGATAATCAGCGGGATGACATTGCCCAAGTGCTCCGCCACATACATGCGGTTGCTCAGCCACAGCAGCAGCGTCATCACCACCAATGTCAGCTGATTGAAGAAATACCGCGCCGTCAGCGCCGATGTGGCCACGCCCGCGGGAATCGAGCGCTGGCTCATCAGGTAAATCTGCATCGGCTGACCACCGGATGAGCCGGGCGTGACATTCGCATAATAAATGCCCGCGAAGGAGAAATGCGTCGCCGTATTCAGGCTAACTTTGTACCCCTCCATCCGCAGGAAGGTGCACAGCCCCGCGCCCTCGGCATACACATAGCCGACCATCGCCAGCAGGCACAGCAGCAGCCACCGCTTGTCCAGCGTGAAAAGCACGTCCCATGCGTTCATCAGCTCCGGGTTGTTGAACGCAATCAGCACCACAATCAGCATCGACAGGAGGATAAAGCCAATGCTGAGAATCCTGCCCCATTTCTTTTTCTTCAAGGAAGGAGCCCCTTTCGTCGTAATCCCCGCCTATTGTACCACAAACCCGCGCCTTTCGTAAAGGGCAGGAAATGTCATTTTCGGCGGAGCAGGTGGGCATTTTCATGAGAATTTCATGAGAATGTTATAACCTCCGACGGATAGATTGCGGGTCATGCGCCAGCCGAATCGCCGCGCGCTGCAATTTTCGCATCCACTTGGGCAAGGGATGACGCGCCTGCTCCGCGTCCGTCTGCATCAAGCGCCACTGCACCCGCGTCGGGTCGCCGCCCGCCTGACCATCCAGAAAAGCGTTTTCCACCTCCGCACCCGCCTGAATCGCCCCCGTGTGCAGGAAATGTTCAAACGCCGCGCAGCCATCCTGCGGGCGGAAGTGCATGTCCATCAGCCGTGCCCCGAACGTATCCGCCATATCCGCAACGAACCGCATCGCGTCCGCCTGCATTTGCTGCACCGTGCTGCTCGGCACGTCCGCCTGCCCCAGCACCGCGCCGTGCGCGTCATAACCAATCGTCGCCGCGCCTCTTTCCAGCAGAAACTGCTCCCGCGCCACCCACGATACATACGGCGACGTGCCATACAGCGTCCGGAACGGCACGCCCCGACGCATCGGCAAATCGCTGTCAATGTGGGTGATGTACGCTGTCACGTCCGCCCCCGTCAGCCGCTGAATCACCGTTTCCGACCGCAGGTTGTACCCCACATCGAACGTCGCGCATTTGCCCGCGAACATCGGCAGCAAATACGCCTTCGCATTCTTTTCGTACTGCTGATATTTTTCCGCGTCATACCCTTTTTCGCGGAAGATGCGCACGAAGTTCCACTGCGTCCGCGCATCCATCCGCTGATTCATTGGCATTTCCGCCGCCAGCGCCGCCCGCGCGTTTTCCGTCGCAATGGGACGCAGAAGCGTCAGCAGCGAATCCGGCGTGTGGGCGGTCATGTCGATGAGCAGCGGCAGGGAAAGCAGGTCGATTGCCTTGGAAAATTGCAGGGGCAGCGCCGCCTGACGCGAAATGCGCACATAGCCCGTCTCCACCGGCAGATGCAGGACGCTGTTCAGCCGCTCGAACGCCGCCTTAACGTAATACCCATCCCGCGCCAGAAAATTCACCCGCGCATAGCCGTTTTGCCGCGTCTCCCACGCCAGCCACATCGCCTGACTAAACAGGTACGCTCCCAGTGCGGCATACCCCGGCGTCATGTTTCGCAGCTGCATCGCCTGAATCGCGCGTAGTCCCAGAAATCGCTCAGCTTCATACGCGCCCGTGAAGGTCGTCAGGTGCGCGTAATTTTCCCGCAAAAACCATTTTTGCTGATGGGTCAGCGGAACCTCGCTGTCCGCCGGAATCCGTATTTTCTGCCGCAATTGCCGTTCCGTCTCACACAGCGGCATGAGGTCAGCGCCCGCGATTTCGGATAATCGCCGATAGATTTCCGGCAGATTCTCCCCGTGAAACTGCCCCCGCAGCGCCGGGAAATCCACCTCGTCGGACAGCGCCAGCCGTTTCCGCACGTCCGGCTGCATCAGCGCATAGAGGTCGCTTTCACAGAAAAGGGCGCTATTTTGATGGGATTGCTTCATCTCATATACCTCTCAGTCGCCGCTGTGTTCGTCCATCATGCTGATAAATTCGCCCGCCGCCGTCCAGCGCGTCAGGGGCATTCCCGTGCCGGAGCGGAGCGGTTCGGGGTTCGGCAGTGCCGTCACAGGCAGCGCGCCGCGGCGTTCCGGGCGATTCTGCACGCGCAGGAGCGCATCCGCCGGGCAATCAGCCACGAAATACCGCACGCCCTCGCGGTAAAGCCTCCGGCACAGCAGCCGAAGCGTCTTTTCGTCCGCCGCAGGGACGGGCGTTTCCAGCATCCGCCCCGGCATCAGCACGTCGCCGCGCAGGTCGGTTTCGGCTTCGTACAGCCCCTTCACAAGCGCCGCGCCCATCTCCCACACGCAGCCGTTCATCACGCGCACATCCATGCAGGTGCGCTCCGTCGCGCTCATTTGCAGCGTCGCATTGCGAATCAGCATGATTTTCTGCCCTCCACGCTTTTCTTGCACCGTACAATTCGCCGCGCAGACGGTGTTTTCCTGCATAAAAACTCCGCCGGATGTTGAATCCAGCGGAGAAGAAACATTATTTTCCCCACAGCACAAACGCGCTGTTTTCGGGCCAAATCTGGGCGGTTTGGTTCGGGTTGTGGGACTGCGCCATCACTTTTGCGTAGACGTACGCTTCGTAAAGCGTCACCTTGCTGTCCTTGTTCAGGTCGGCGTTCAGGGACGAAATCGCCGAATTTCGAGCGAGGTTCCAGCCGTTGCCGTAGCACAGGCCGTAGGTGAACAGACCAAAGTAGCGGTCGATTTTGCCGTCACCGTTGCTGTCGTAGCCGGTGCTGACGCTCTTTTCCTCGGAGCGGCAGGCAGTGATGACGTAATAGCCGCTCTTGGCGAAATTCGTGTCACCCGCACGGTCGATGAAGGCGGGCGCTTCCTCGCTGAGCAGTTCGCTGCCGTCCGCCGCCAGCACGACCGCTGTGCGGCTGACATCGCCGGAAAGCTGGTCATCATTGGCGAAGAGGTTGACCACCTGACTGTTGAACGCGGAGGACGATACCTGCGTCATCGTGCCGTCGCGCGCAATGAACTGCCCGGAGTGGCACGCGTCGATGATGATGACCTTCTTGCCTGGAATCTTGTCCAGCTCAGTTTTGAGGCGCGCAATCGAGACATACGTCTGGAACGTGCCGACCAGCGCGGCATGGTAGCTCGTCGGATTGCCGTCCGCGCCGAGGCTGTTCGCGCCGTGGCCGGAGTAGTAGAAGAGCGACACGTCGTTGTAGCTGGCATTCCCGAACGTCGAGGAAATGCTGGAGAGAATCTCTTCGGCGCGGATGTTCTTCTTCACCGTCACGCTGTACGGCGTCGCGGTCATGCGGCCCAGCATGGTGCGCATCCCGTCCACATCGTTTTCGCAGCCGGGCAGTTCGTTCGATTCGCCGGTATAGGTGTTGCCAATCAGCAGTGCGCGGTATGTGCCGACGGCTTCCTGATGCGTGTACGCCAGCTCATCCGACCAGTCGCCCACGCTCACGTCGCCGTTGGAGAAAATGCGCACCGGGCGCACGCGGTAATAGTACGTTCTGCCCAGCACAGCGCTGTTGTGGTAACCGTAGGCGTTGCTGACGCGCCCGTTCGCCTTGGGCGTGCCGCCGGGCGTGGTGGAAATGTACACATCATACTTGTTCGCGCCCTCAGTCGCCGCCCACGAAATGCGGACGCTGTTTTCCTGCGCGGACACTGCCGTCAGCCCGGTTGTCTTGGGCAGCCACACGCCCATGCCAATGTCGCCCTTGAGCGAGAAGCAGCGCCATCCCTGCGGCTGGGCGAGGCGGAAGGAGTAAACGAAGTAGTAGTACACTTCGCCGGGCTTCATCGTGGTGTCGATGTAGGTGGTCGCGGTGTTCTCAGAGACCATCAACTTATGGTAGCCCGTTTCGTGGAAGCCGCGGCGGTAGATGACGTAGCCCATCGCACCTGGGATCGCGTCCCACGTCAGCTTGAGGCCCGTCTCCGTCCACTCGTAGGCTGTAAACGACGGCGTTTCCATCGGGCTGCCGACCATGCGGTTGCTCGACGGCAGACCCGTAATCACATCGCCGCTGTTGAGCTTGCGCTTGGGGATAACGAGGAAGTCATACGTCTCGTTGAAGGAAATATCGCGGATGTCGCACAGGCTGCCCGTGAGGTCGGTGCGGACAATCTTGTAATCGTCCGCGTCGTGCAGGGACATGGCAACATCGTAGTGCGTCGCGCCCGCAACGGGCGTCCAGTTCAGGCGGATGGTGGAGGTATCCTTGCCGCGCGGGTCAGCAATCACAACGTCGCCCAGCGCGATATACGGGAAGGACATCGACTGCGCGCCCTGACTGACCTGCTGTCCGCCCACGACATACAGCGCCTGAATACGGTAGTAGTAGACCGTGCCCATGCGCGGGGTGGTGGTGGAATAGGTTGTGCCGCTGCTCTGCCCAAGGAGCGAATATTCGCTGCCCCACGCGGGCTTGTAGTAGATGGCATAGGCATTCGCACCCTCCACCGCCGTCCACTTGAGGGTAATGCGGCCGCTGCGCTCGTAGGAGGCGGAAATGCCCGTCGGCTGTTCCAATGCACGCCCAATGATGAGGTCATCAAGTTCATCCGGCGCGATGGAAATCGTCGGTTCGGGGATTTCGGTGGCATTCGCATCGGTCGGGGCGGGGGTAGCGGTCGGCGCGTCCGTCGCGGGGACGGGGGTGTAGTCCGAAATGATTTCGTCCGTCGGCGCTTCGGTCGGATGTTCGGTGATTTCCGGCGGATTGGTGACTTCCGGCGCGGCGGTCGGCTGCTCGGTAATTTCCGGCACTTCGGTCGGCACGTCCGTCACTTCCGGCGGATTGGTAACTTCCGGCGTGGCGGTCGGTTCTTCCGTCGGCTGTTCCGTCGGCGCGGGCGTTGCTTTCTGCTCCGGATGCACTGGAATCGGCGCAAGCAAGTGCCCGTGCGCCGCCATCAGGTCGTCTTCCGGCTTGCGGGGAATCGCGTCATATGCAGCGGTCTGCTCGTCCGTCAGCATTTCGGTGCTGCTGGTCTTGACCCACGCCGTGCGCACAATCACCCCATCATAGAAAGCAATCCGCACTGCACGCTTGCTGTCCGCACGCGCCTCGGCGTAGACCGTGCCGGACACTTCGGTCACATCCGCATCGCCCGTCAGCTGCTGATTCGCGTAGAGCTTCGCGCCGCTGCGGAGGGTCGCCAGTCCCGGCACAAACACATCCTCGTCCGGCGTGGCGGTCGGGGCTTCGGTGGGAGCGTCGGTCGAAATCGGCGTCTCCGTCGGCGCTTCGGTGGGATTTTCCGTCGGAATTGTCGTATTCGTCGGTTCTTCCGTGGGAATTTCGGTCAGAACTGGTGCTTCCGTCGGTGTTTCGGTGGGGATTCCCGTCGGATTCGGCGTATTTGTCGGCGCTTCCGTGGGAATCGCCGTGGGGGCTTCCGTCACAGCCGGCTCTTCCCCGATAATCTCCTCTATCTGCGTGCCGTCTGCCGCACTCGGCGCATCCTCCGCCAAGGCGGGGGCAGCCATCATCAGCATCAGCAGCGCCAGCATCAGCGCCCCTGCGCGGCGAAATTGCTTCTTCATCAGCAAACCTCCTCGTTCAAAGTCGTGGTCTATTCCCTTTCATTATATAGCAGCCGCTTCCAAAGGTCAAGCAATGCAGCATGAATGTTACAATTCGCAGAAAAATCGTGAAAAAGTCCGCAGAAAAATTCGCCCTGTCAGGCAAAACCCCTTGACAGGCGCGGCAAAATCGTGTATCATATATCGGTGTCAACGGAAAATGCTTGACAGCAAGGAGCGCTGACATGGCACAGGACGAAATCAGCAAGAAAGTCGAGCTGAATTGGCTTTCCGCGTTCTATGGCGGATTGCTGACCGACAAGCAGCGACAGGTGCTCACCCTGCACTGCGAGGAGGACTTGTCGCTGACGGAAATCGCGCAGGAGGTCGGCATCAGCCGTCAGGGCGTGCATGAACTGCTCACCCGCGCGGCGCGGAAGATGTTCGAGATGGAGGAAAAGCTCCATGTTGCCGCCCGGTTTCAGCGCGTGGAGAACGGGCTGGAAAAATGCCGGACAATGATGCGCGAGGGCCGCTACGACGACGCGGAACGCATGATTGACGCGCTGATTCGCTTTGATCAGGAGGAAAACAATGGCCTTTGAGGGCTTGACAGAGAAATTGCAGGGCGCGCTGCGCAAATTGAGCAGCAAAGGCAAGCTGACGGAGGATAATGTCAAGGAGGGTATGCGCGAGGTGCGCATGGCGCTGCTTGAAGCGGACGTCAACTACGCCGTCGCCAAGGACTTCATCAAGAAGGTCACGGCGCGCTGCGTCGGCACGGAAATCACCGGCACGCTGAGCGCCTCCCAGCAGGTCATCAAAATCGTCAACGAGGAAATGACCCAGCTGATGGGCGGCGAAAACGCCCGCCTGACGTGGTCGTCCGGCCCGCTGACGGTCTACATGCTCTGCGGCCTGCAGGGCGCGGGCAAAACCACGATGGCAGCCAAGCTCGCCAACTATCTGGCAAAGCAGGGCAAGAAGCCGATGCTCGCCGCGTGCGACATCTACCGCCCCGCCGCCATCAACCAGCTGCAGGTCGTCGGCAAGCAGGTCAATGTGCCGGTGTATGAACACGGCACGCAGGACCCGGTCAAGACTGCGCTGGAAGCCGTCGAACGCGCCCGGTATCTGGGCCGCGACGTGCTGATTATCGACACCGCCGGCCGCCTGCACATCGACCAGGAGCTGATGGACGAGCTCGTCCGCATCAAGGAAAATGTGCATCCGCAGGAAATCCTGCTGGTGGTTGACGCCATGACGGGTCAGGACGCGGTCAACGTCGCCCAGACCTTCAACGAGAAGCTGGACATCGACGGCGTGATTCTGACCAAGCTGGACGGCGACACCCGCGGCGGCGCGGCGCTGTCCGTCCGCGCGGTGACAGGCAAGCCCATCAAGTTCAGCGGCACGGGCGAGAAGCTCTCGGAAATCGAGCCTTTCCACCCCGACCGCATGGCAAGCCGAATTCTGGGCATGGGCGACGTGCTGACGCTGATTGACAAAGCCTCCGAAGCCTTCGATCAGGAGGACGCGGAGAAGCTCGCCAAGAAAGCCCGCACCGCTGATTTGACGCTGGATGACTTCCTCGACCAGATGCAGTCCATGAAGAAGATGGGCGGCATCAAGTCGATGCTGGAAATGCTGCCGGGCATGTCCGGCAAGGACATCGACGTGGACGAAAACGCCATGAAGAAGCCCGAAGCCATCATCCGCTCCATGACGCCCAAGGAGCGCAGGCGTCCCGAAATCCTCAACGCCAGCCGCCGCCGCAGAATCGCGGCGGGCAGCGGCACGACGGTGCAGGACGTCAAACAGCTCATCCGCCAATTCGAAGAGATGAAGAAGCAGATGAAGATGGTTATGAACCAGTCGCGCGGCAAGAAGGGGCGTTTCCGCTTCCCGCCGATGCGCTGAACCCAAGGAAGCCGACAATCATTTGATTGAGGTTATAAATTATTCAACCTTTTATGAGTTTTAAGGAGGAACACCACAATGGTTAAGATTCGTCTGAAGAGAATGGGTATGAAGAAGAAGCCCTTCTACCGTGTCGTCGTTGCCGACATTCACTCTCCCCGTGATGGCCGTTTCATCGAAGAAATCGGCTACTACAATCCCATGGTGCACCCCGCTGAGGTGAAGGTGGACGGCGAGCGCGCGAAGTACTGGCTTACCTGCGGCGCTCAGCCCACGGATACCGTGCGCGTGCTGCTGAAGAAGACCGGCGTCATCGAGAAGTAAGGGACTCCCTCTGCAAGATGGATCGGTGCGGTTTTGCCGCATCTGACAGCCGACAGGCAGAAAGGACGCCCTATGCGCGAATTGCTCACCTTTGTGGCGCAGTCTCTGGTCGATCATCCCGATCAGGTCGTCGTCCGCGAAACGGAAGGCCCGGAAGCCGTCATTCTTGAGCTGAGCGTGGCTGAAGATGACATGGGCAAGGTCATCGGCAAGCAGGGACGCATCGCGAAGGCCATCCGCACGGTGGTCTCCGCTGCGACTGCCAAGAACAGCAAGCCTGTTTTTGTCGAAATTCACAAGCCGGAAGACGACGAAGCTCAGAACTGAACGTAGGCGTGGGAGCAGTGATGTTTCCACGCCTCTTTTAGATTTCGCCGCTGCGGTGCCCCCTGCATAAACACGCGAGAACTGTATGCAATCGCGCACAACTCAATCGCGCGAAAGGGTCAAGGGGCGACGCCCCTTGCGGAGTCCAGAGGCAGCGCCTCTGGTGGAAAGGTTATTATAGATGAACGAATACCTGATGATTGGGGAAGTCCTGAAGCCGCAGGGCGTTCGCGGCGAAGTCAAAATCAAGCCCTACGCCGCCGATTTGGAGGCGTTCCATGACTGGAAAACCCTCTACCTCCACGACGGCGCTTCTTATCAGCCCATCAAGGCTTCCTGCTCCCGCGTCCACGACGGCTTCGCGTATGTCACCCTTGGCGAGTGCAAAACCATGGACGACGCGGAGAAGCTGCGCGGACAGAAGCTCTACATCGACCGCGCCCACGCTCTCTCCCTTGCGGAAGACGAGGTGTACATCAGCGACCTGATTGGCTGCGCGGCGGTGGATGAAACCGGCGCCTCCCTCGGCAAGCTGACGGACGTGCTCCAGCACGGCGCGGTGGACGTGTACGTTTTCCAGTCCGACAAGGGCGAATGGATGGCGCCCGCGCTCAAGGCGGTTTTCCCGGCGGTGGACGTGCAGAACCGCATCATCCGCGTCGTGCGCGAAAAACTGGACGAGGTGGTCGTCTACAATGAGTGAAGCGCCCGCGATGAAAATCACCATCCTGACCATCTTCCCGGAGATGTTTGAGAGCGTGCTGAATTCCAGCATTCTGGGGCGGGCGCGCGCGCAGGGGATCCTCGATATCCGCTGCGTGGATATCCGCCCCTTCTCCGACCGCAAGCACAAGAACACCGATGATTACCCCTTCGGCGGCGGCGCGGGCATGGTGATGCTGGCACAGCCAATTCTGGATGCCATGCGCAGCGTGACGGGCGACGATTTCCAAGGCCGCCGCATTTATCTCGGTCCGCGTGGACGGACGCTGTCAACCGCCGTCGCCCGCGAGCTGGCGCAGGAAAAGGAACTCGTGCTGCTCTGCGGCCACTACGAGGGCGTTGACCAGCGCGCGCTGGACACCTGCATTGACGAGGAAATCAGCATCGGCGACTACATCCTCACCGGCGGCGAACTGGCGGCGATGGTGCTGACAGACTGCGTGGCGCGTTTCATTCCGGGGGTGCTGGGGTCTGCCGAATCGCCGGAGGAGGAATCGTTTTCCGACGGGCTGCTGGAATATCCGCAGTACACGCGCCCACGCGAATTGAACGGCATGGAAGTGCCGGACGTGCTGCTGTCCGGCGACCACGCGAAAATCAAGGCATGGCGGCGCATTGAGTCCCTCCGCGCGACGAAGCAGCACCGCCCGGATTTGCTGGCATCCGCCGAACTGACCGACAAGGAAAAGCGTCTGCTGGAGGAATTGTGATGTTTTTGCGGAAACTCTTGGTCATCGTTGTGCCGCTGGTGCTGTGTGGGCTTTGCGTGTTCTTCCTGCCGCTGCTGGGCGGGTTTGGGCTGTGGTCGGACTTGCTGCAGGGGCTGATTCTCGGCGCGCTGCTGGCGCTGCTGCTGCCGCTTTCCGGCGCATCCCGCCGCAAGGAGCCGTTCGCGACGCTGCTCGTTGTGCCGATGATTGCGCTGATTGTCCTGCTGGCGCTGCAGCTCATGCGCGCGCTCGGCGTGGCGCTGCCGTTCCAGCCCGTGAGCGGCTGCACGATGATGATTGAATGCACGTTTCTTTCCTTCATGACCGTGCAGGCGATTCGGACGAAAACCTGATAGACGGGGCATCCCAAGCGGAAGAGAAAGCAATTCGCTTTTTCTCCCGCTTTTTCATGCCCTCTTGACAAATCCGCACGACAAGTGTATAATTCATTTTGACAAGGATGATTGTCATCAAGGCAAGCAAAATTGTCAGACGGAGGTGCTGTATGGTACTGCGAAATCGCTTGAAGGTGTACCGGGCAATGCTGAATGTCAATCAGCAGGAAATGGGGCGCTTGTGCGGCGTATCGCGGCAGACAATCAGCCTGATTGAGCGGGGGGACTATTCGCCGTCCGTCACCCTCGCCCTGACGATTGCGAAAGTCTGCGGCGCATCGGTGGAGGAAATTTTCTACTTGCAGGAGGGAACGGAACATGAAGAATGACGAAATCAGGGCTGCGAATCGTAAGGCGCTGCCGAAATTTCTACTTTTTACCCTCGTCTGTGCCGTGATTGGCGGCATCGCGGGCTACTGCGCCGCCCGATACGGGCTTGACCAGCTGTCCGGCGTTTTGGCGAACGCGAGCGCATTCTTCGGCACGCGCATCGCCCCATGGCTGATGGTGGCGTTGGCAGTCGTCACGCCGGCGGTCTGCATTCCAATGTACCGGCGCGCCAAGGCGCTGCTGGCATCATGGGACGGCGAAGATGAGGACGTGTCAAGCGTCATTGATGGCAAACTGTCCGCCGTCCTCTGGCTATCCAGCGCCAGCCTCGTGCTTGCGTTTTTCCTGATTGCGGCGACGTATTCCGTCGGCTTTGCGTCGTTCGACAGCTGGGAAAGCACGGTTCTCATCTTCATTGGCATTGCGGCGTTCCTTGCCATTCTGGTGGAATCCATCCTGATTCAGCAAAAGTGCGTGGATGCCGCCAAGCAGATGAGTCCCGAAAAGAAAGCGTCCATCTACGATTTGCAGTTCCAGAAAAAGTGGGTTGACGACTGCGACGAAGCCGAGAAAATCATGATTGGCAAGTGCGCCTTCAAGGCGTATTCCGCCGTCAATCGCGTCTGCGCGATTGCAGCGATTGTGCTTGCCATCTGCGCGCTTGTGTTCGGCATCGGCTTCCTTCCTTCGCTGGCGGTGTGCATCATCTGGATGGTCAATCTCTCTGTTTACTGCAAGGAAGCCATGCGTTACGCCAAGGCGGGCAATAAAATTTTCTGATGGACGCCGGGAGGACATACAATGGAAACTTTTCTTCCCCTTCTCATCATCCTGTTTCTCGTCATTCTTCCGCTGTTCGCGCGGCGAAAGCGGGCGGCGGCGGTCAGGCAGTTTCTGAATCGGAAAAAGCAAAATAAGGAGAGCAACGAAATGAAAGAACTGGCAAAACGGCTGATTGGCGAAGATTGCATCATCTACACCATTACCTCGGAGAGCGGCAGCATACAGGGCGTGCTGAAAGAGGTTGAAGATGGCGGACTGGTCATCGAGAAGACGACGGGCGAGACGGAAATCGTCAATCTGGATTTCGTCACCCGCATCCGGGAATATCCGCGCAAGAAAAACGGCAAAAAGAAGAGCATCGTGCTGGATTAAATCGTAAATATTCCGTGAATGGGAACATTTCGTGTTTTTCATTCGTTGGATGAGTGGAAACCCTAAAATATCCCGCAAAAGGAGTTGATTTCCCATGATGAAGTTTATGAAGCGTGCCCTGTCCCTGCTGATTTCGGCGATGCTGCTGGCCTGTTTCGCCCTCGCGGAGGAAACGCCGCTGCTGCCGATTGCCATCGTGTCCTACGACCTGACGGACGAGGCGACAACCGCCGCGCTTTCCGCCCTCATCGAGCCGAAAGAGAACGCCTTGACCCGCTGGGAGCGCGTTGTGCTGTCCGACGGACGCGAAGCGTGGGTCATCTGCCAGTTTGACCAGACGACCATGTCCAACGCATGGAGCCGCGTCATCGACGCCGAAACGCAGGAAGTGCTGCAGGAGGACACGACCGACACCGGTTTCTTCGCTACCGCGCAGGCCCGCTGGGAGAGCGCAAAGGGCATCTACGCGCTGTGGAGCATTCAGGACAAGATGCTGTTTGACCGCCTGTACGCCATGGCGCCCTGCTACGGCGAACCCGTCGAGGGCGATTTGACGCAGGAGGAAGCCCTTGCCGCCGCGCTGAACGTGACCGGCCTGACCGCCGCGGATTACGACGCGGTCGGCTACGGCTACATCATGGGCAGCAGCGAGCAGAACGGCACTTGGCAGGTGTTCTTCGTGAAAGGCAGCGAAGTCGTCTCCACGGTGAACCTCGACGCGCGCGACGCGACGATTCTGCTGGTTGAGCCGGACGAAGAGGGGAACGGGTAACAGAAATTGAGCCGTCGAGCCTTGCGGAAAATGCAGGGCTGGGCGGCTTTTTGTGCAAATGGGAGGATGTAGACGATGCGAAAGTTGCTTGCGTGTTTTCTTTCACTGCTGATGTTCTGCACCAGCTTGACGGCGTTTGCCGAGTCCTTGACGCTGCCGGAAGTGCTGCCGAAATCGTATTTTCTTGAGGTTGCCCAGCGGGATTACCCGGATTGGCAGATTCGCAGAGCATCGTACTACATTTCTGGGCGCTATGAGGGCGAATCGGCACGGTATATAGAAATTTCCATCTACCGAATCACCGATAGCGCCATTGAATTGCTGGAATTGTCTACGCTCATCAACCCGATTCGCGAAGGCGATGACGTGTCTTGGTCTGTCTCTGCGCTGATTCCGGTGGAAATCGTCTCCGGCGCAGCGGACGACCTGTGCGCCATGACTGCGGAAGAAATCTTCTATGACGGCATCGGAGCATCGTTTACTAATGCGGCGCGGAATCTGCTTGTCCCCAGCCTGCGTGTGGCGGATGAGAGCGTCACCCAGCTCCTGTCCTGCTCGAAGTTCCTGTTCTGCATCACGGAGAACAGCGCCGGGAAGAGCATTCTGCGCATTGCCGAGTGGGACGGCAGCAGCTACACGAATGTTGTCGCCACTCGACCGCAGCCGCACCTGAACTTCCTTCCGGCGCACTCCTACGACGGGGAAATGGAGCTTTGGCTGAGCGAGGACGCGGTGGTCTATCCCCGCTATGACGCGGAGGTCGGGTGGCATATCAATCACTTCTTCATCAATGACTCAAATCTCGTCGTTTTCCAGAATCGCATTATCGAAGGGGAGATTGAAGAATGGTATCAGGACAACAATTCGGAGCATTACGGTCGCCTCACCCTTCCCCATTCTCTGACTGAGGTGGATTTTGCCACCTTCCCGCAAACGCTTGACGAAGTTCTCTCCCACATGGACTACACAGGTGTCGCCTGCACCGCGCACGACGGCACACCCCTCTACGCCGCCCCGGATGGCGAGGTACTGGCGTACTGCTACACACGCGTGCCGATGGTAGTCATCAGCGAAAGCGGCGACTGGCGCGAAGTGCAGCTTGGCAGTGACGCGGACGGGCTGCGCTGCTGGGTGCGCGCGGCGGATTTGGCGTTCGGCGCGGACACGGAGAACGTGGTCTGCACCTTCCCCACGCATGATGAAGTTGATAGGGCGCAGGAGGCGGTGTCCTTCAGCGGCAAGGCGCTTCCCTTGGCGAAAGGCTGCGCATGGTGGATGATTGGCACCATGGCAGATGGCGATTATCTGATGATGTTCGCGGATAACGAGGAGATATTCGTGGGCACAGCCCCGGCATCGGCGTTCAGCGAACTTGGCGAAACAGAGCATGGTTATTGGAATGCTGATTGGGCGCCGGATGGCGGCTGGGACGACGACGATTGGCACAACGACGAGGGGGAATGAAATCAGGGGTCAGCGGCTGAATAGGCTGCTGACCCCGTTTTGTATTGTGGCTGCTCGGTCGCGCCCATTTGGCGCGACAATGTGCGAGTAGCGGATAGAGCGAGTTGGGGGCGCGTCTGCGGACGCGCGAAGTTTGGGGCAGGGACGCTTCGCTGCCTGCGCCTTGTTGACTTGTCCTTTGGGGTTGGTCGGACGAGAAACAGTTGGGGCGTTGCCCCAAACCCCACAAGGGACGCTGTCCCTTGACCCTGCAAGGGGGGGAATCCCCCCTTGACCCCTCCGCGCGATTGAGTTGGTCGCTTTTCCCTACTTCTTCCGCGTGTTTATACAGGGAGAAAAAGCTTTATTGCTCCAATCCTTCTATCAGCTTATCCGCTTCCCCAACAAACTCCTCCAGCGAAATTTTCCCCTGATGCACCTGCGACACCAGCGCACTGAACGCATCCGAATCCGCCAAAATCCCCGGACGGCGCAGGTAGCTCATCGGCAGAATCGTCTGCTGATAGAGTTCAATCGTCTTGGGCGCAATCGTCCACCTCTCCCGCACGGTGTATCGCTGCAAACTCGCCTCTTCCTCATTGATACGCTCCTGAATCCCCTGTTTCTTCCAAGCAGGTGCATTCTCCTGCTGCCTGCGCAGTTCCGTCAGCGTTTTCTCGTAGTCGCGCACCATTATCAAGTAGTAGGAATCCTCTATCGGTTCGTCGTAATCCGCCAGCAGCACGCACTTTGCCGTTGCTTCCTGGTCAGCGATTACCTGCGCAAGCATCTTGCCGACTAAATTCGCATTCGTCGTCCGCGGATTCACCACCAGCACGGTCATGTAGCCGATGCCGTAATGCGTGGTCACGTCCGGCGTCAGCGCCATCGGCAGGAAAATCCGACTGCCGAAAGCATCCGCGTAGTTTGCGAAATTCCCAACCGCCTGCGCATCCGTCCAGATCAGGCATTCGCGGTAGTCTCTGATTTCTTCGTTGACCTGCTGATTCGCCTGCTCGATTTTGTCCGTGCGCATGGCATCCAGCGCCGCCATCATCTCCCGGAAAACGGGATGGTCAAAGCGCAGGGGAATGTTCTCCGCCTGACAGTAGCCAATCCAGTCGCGCACCATCAGGTCAAAGACGCGCTCGCGGTATGATTCCGTCTCCTCCAGCGGCGTGTAGGCGGCATACGCGCCCGTGAGGTTGTCGTTCCATTTCGTGATGAACGCACAAAGGTCAATGAGATTCGTCGGAATGTCGCTTTCCTGCAAGCCGAGCTTTTCCATCACGTTTCGGCTGATGAAGTAGCCGTAACTCCATGCGTAGATGGGCAGGGCGTAGATTTTGCCGTCGCGCGTCACCGCGTCGCGGTAAATCCCGTTCAACCGGGACACATAGTCCGATACCTCCGGGTAGACTGACAAGTCCATGCACCAGCCCTTGTCCATCAGCACGTCCAGCGGCCAGCTGCCGTCCGCTTCAGGCGTATCCGGCGTCAGCCCCAGGCGCAGGATGTCCGGCGCATCGGCAGAGGCACTCATGCGCGCCGCCAAGCTCGCCGCATTCACAGCGCTCTTCGCCAGCGTCTCCTGCGCCAGAATCACCTCTGGATTTTCCTCCGCGAAGTGCTGCAGGGCGGTGTTGCTTGCGCCGTTGCTGCTTTGGATGCGCAGCACGGTCATATCGCCATTTTCCTTCGAGCGGACGTAAACGCTGCTCAGGTTCACACCGACGATGCTGTCTTTTGTGACCGCAATATTCACGTTCGCTGCCGGGAAGGTTACCACAGGTTCTTCCTGCACGAAATCCGTCGTCCGCACAATTTGGCGTGTCCTCACGTCGTAGTAGCTGCCGCTGTACGGGTCATACGCGCCGCATTCACTGCGTTTTTTATACGGCACACCCGTGCTGAGCAGGGTTTCCTCCCCCGTCGCCACGCTATAACGCGACAGCGTATATGTTCCGCTGCTGCGGCTGATTTCGTTGGGCGACCCCTCCAGCCGCCACAGCAGCAATTCGCCATCTGCCCACTCGTACATAGCTTCCAGCGATTCATCCGCAATTTCGCGAATGGCGCCGTCTGTCAAGTCCACCAGCACAACCTTGATGCCTTTTTCCTGCATCACGCTGATTGCCAGCACCGAACCGCAGACATGCATCCGCGTCAGCGACGCCGGATAGGTGTATACTTTGTCTGTCTCCAAGTCCCGATAGCTGACGTTCAGGCAGGACAGATTCGCCATCGTGCAGACGTCTTCTGTCTGCAAACCGTCCTTCGTCTCCGAAATTTTGAAAATCAGCCCGTTTATGCGGTTGAGGGCATAGAGCGTTTCGCCGTCGGAGGTCAGTTCGCTGATGGCGTGGGTCAAATCGGGCATCCGGTAATTCGGCACACGGCTCATGGCGTATTCGCAGGATTCCTGCGCCGTCTCCATCGTATCGCTGCTCATCACCCAGTAAAATCCGCCGCCGAGCTTGCGCATTTCCGTCATGCCGTCCTGCCAGAAGTACAGCGACAAGCTGTCATAATTATCATCATTTGCCAGCACCACCACGCCGCCCATGGCGCGGGTCACGCTGCAAATGGACAGCTCCGTCGGGCGCAGCTGGAATGGCGTGGCTTCATCCACCTGACCCGGACGGGTGTAGAGGGTCAGCCGCTCCGCCTGTGCCTGCGGGAGCAGCAGGAGCATCATCAAGAGGATAAGCAGGCGTCGGGCGCGCATGGTAATTCGCTTCCTTTCCGTTCTTCATGGGTTCGTCATTCAATTAGACGGCGCATTTCGCGCTTTTTTTCGGGAATTTTCAGAATTTTTCGCTGCACAAAAGGCACTGCCGCGCGTGCAGTGCCTTTCGCGTTTTATAGTCCTGACAGTGCCGCCGAAAGTTCCTGCAGTGCCGCAGAAAGGTTCGTTTGCTCCTCCATCGTGCTCATACCGGTGATAAGCTGGTTGGAATAGGCATCGAGGATGGTGTAAATCCTTGAAATCAGTTCCGTGCTGACGTAGGCGTGGTTCGTGCCGTCCTGCAGCATCTTCATTTGGTTGATAACGTCAATCGCGTGCACATCGGCGCGGATTTTGCCCACTGTGGCTGCCGAGGACGAGCTGGCTGTCCGGCTAAGCGTTGTCGACAGCGCCACCGCGTCCCGGCACTGTTCCTGCATCATGGCGATATTGCGGCTGTTGACGCTGGAAAGCTTCGCAACGGTCGTCACGCTGACAGCCGCCAGCGCCACAACCAGCACCAGCAGAATCAGCATCACAATGCCCCGTCCGCGCGGCGCAGGAACACCCGTCCCGACGCTCAATCGCTTCTGATTGGCCATATAGCGGCCCTTCATCCATTTTTCCATATGTGTTTCCTGTTCCTCCATTCTGCGCGGAAGTTCCGTCAAAATCATCAGGGGACAGCGGCGCAGCACTGTCCGTATGGTTTATCTTATCACACTTTTGCCTTTCCGTAAAGCGAACACCCAAAAGATTTACATTAAAGCGAACATCCAAAAGATTTACATTCCCGTATACTTTCTGACGCTTTCGGGGATATTGACAGTATCATCAGCGGAGGTGAACCCATTATGAAACGAACACTTCCTGCCCTGCTGCTCTGCGGGGTGCTGCTGTTTTCCGTCCCCGCGCTGACGGAGGATGCCCTGCTTCGTTCGCTCTTCGGCTGGACGGCGTATTTCGCGCGCATCCCGGCGGATGCCGCCGATACGCCCGATACCCTCGAATGGGACTGGACGTGGGGCGGCTTCTGGCGCGCGCTGTTCGGATATTCCGCATAAGGAAGGAGGAGAAATCCGCATGATTTATGTGCAGCTGCGCGCCCGCGTGAAGCTCGCGCAGGGTGAAACCCTCCATGTCGCGGATGCTGCCAAAGTGCTGGGCAGCGAAAAAGCCGGGCATTGCTCCCTCTTCTGTCCAACCGCCCCCGGCGTCTACACGCTGGATGCCATCGCCGTTGCCAAGGCGCTCAAAAAAGTTTTTCCACAGGAGGACATTTCCCTCATCGGCGCGGATGTCTGTTACGTCCACCGCATCAAGGCGCGCGGCAAGGATTTTCTGCGACCCGTGCGGACGGCGGCGGCGCTGCTGATTCTGCTGCTCGGCAGCGCTTTGGGGCTGACGTGGTTTCACGCCGACGTGAACATGCCGCAGGCGCAGGCGGATGTTTACGCCGCCATCACCGGCGCACCGCCGGACGACGTGCGTCTCATCACCATCCCCTACTGCGTCGGCGTTGCGCTGGGCGTATGCGTGTTCTACGCGATTCCTTTCCCGAATCAAACAACGCCCTTGGAGGTCAAGCTGACCGAATATCAGGAGGACATGGAGAAAGCAGAGGGGAAGCCGATTGAATAGCGTGCTTGCCATCCTCATCGGGTTGATGAGCGGCGCGGCGATGTCGGTCGCGGTCAGCAGCGTATGGTGCGTGCTGCACTTGCCCGCGCGGATTCAGCACCTGCTGCACGCCGCGTCGCCGCGGATGATGGGGCTGGCGCTGCTTAGCGGATTGATGCTGGCGGCGCTGCATAATGCGCTGCGGTGGACGCTGGGTCTGCCGGGGGTGTTCGGGGTGGTGGCGATGGTTGTCGGCGGGATGTTTGTGGGGATGGTCGCGTCAGCGCTTGGGGAGATTTTGGAGGTTGCGCCGGTGCTGATGAGAAGGTTTCGATTGGGGGATGTGTCGGGGGCGGTACGGGTGACGATTCTCTTGGCAAAGACACTTGGGGCGATAATTGCTTCGATAGCGATTACGCTTTGAGAACCGACAAGCCGGGCGACAAAAAAAGGGTCAAGGGACAATGTCCCTTGCGGGGTCAAGGGGCGGAGCTCCCTTGTGGGGTTTGGG
>OIWU01001648.1_pt1 | contig 21081 bp, 13 predicted proteins | sample 1587711 | NCBI WGS metagenome assembly OIWU01 (sample SAMEA3888909, study PRJEB22519) | human gut metagenome | biome: human gut; feature: human-associated habitat; material: faeces | place: Denmark | collected 2010 | reverse complement strand
GAAGTGTGGCAACACATGGAGCTGACTGTTACTAATAGGTCGAGGGCTTGATTAAAAAGCGGTTAAATCTGTATGAAGTTTTGAAAGTACAAACATTTCATGAATAAGAAGTTAGCAGCGTACTTGTCTACGTTGTTTTCTCATATAGGGGATTGGTCAAATGGTATGATAGGGGTCTCCAAAACCTTTGGTGGGAGTTCGATTCTCTCATCCCCTGCTCTTTAAAAACACCTGTTTAGGTGTTTTTTTATTTATAGTAATTTAAATTAAATTTTTATAGAGGAGAATTATATGAAAAAAACAAATAACAGCGTGCTTTCGCAATATCGGGGTGCGTTAATGGGAATATCCATCATATTGATTATAGTTTTTCATTTTACGGATGACTGTCATTATTACTCCTATCATTTTAGTGGCTGGATTTCCTTCTTTTGGAGATATATTTCATCATCAAGTGTGGATGCATTTTTATTCTTTTCTGGTCTGGGGTTATATTATTCCATGAAAAAAAGATCAGATGTTAGAAGTTTTTACATAAGAAGATTAAAAAGAATTCTGATTCCTTATTGCATCGTAGCCGTACCCTCTTATATTTTACTGGATGTCTGTGTAGATAAAACAGGATGGGGAGAAGCCATAAAAGACTTCACATTTATCACATTTTTCAGTGATGGAGACAGGCTTTACTGGTATATTGGACTTATGCTGTTATGCTATCTGATTTATCCCTATATCTTTCAGATTGTGGATAGCGCACGAGACGCAATAGATGGAGAGATCCGGCTGATTTCCATGGTAAGTGCTGTTACCGTATTGGCACTTGTAATTGCATTATATGAGAAAGAGGTGTTTGGAAATGTAAATATTGCTTTGCTTCGTCTGCCTGTTTTTATAGCGGGCTGTTTTTATGGCAGATCCAGCTATGAAAAAAGGGAAAGTTATTGGAAATGGTTGATTCTTTTTGCGTTATCCGGCTATTTGCTCACCATGCTTCCAAGTGGATCTCCTATTTTTGCAAGGTATGTGACCGGAATTTTTAATATCTCATGTTGTGCGGGAATTGCCTGGATCTTTTCCCAGTTATCTATGCGCCCGGTTATAAGAATACTGGAATGGTTTGGTGCTCATTCGCTGGAATTGTATCTGGTACATGTTACCATACGAAAATTTATGAAGGGAGCAGCATTTTATACATGCCGTCTGCGTTACGAACTGGTGTTGGTATGCAGTTCCATTGTGATTGCATGGATACTTCAGATCCTTGTCCGGTATATAACAGATCATTTGCTTAAGGAAAAGAGGTAAGACCTATGACCCTACAGCAGTTACATCAGGTAATTACGATTGCAGAAAGCCGCTCCATGAACGAAGCATCCCGAAAACTGTTTGTCTCACAGCCCAATCTGTCTGCGGTTGTGCGCGAACTGGAAGAAGAAACAGGAATCACCATTTTTATCCGGTCAAACCGCGGAATCGTGCTTACACCGGAGGGAGAGGAATTTATCGGATATGCCAAGCAGGTCGTGGAGCAGTATCATTTGCTGGAATCCCGTTATATTTCGTCTGCATCCAAAAAGAAATTTTCTGTGTCCATGCAGCATTATACCTTTGCGGTCAAGGCATTTGTGGAAGTGGTCAAGGCTGTCGGAATGGAAGAATATGAATTTGCCGTGCATGAGACACAGACGAATCAGGTAATCGAAAATGTGCGTAACATGAAAAGTGAGCTGGGGATTCTTTTCCTGAGCAAATTTAATGAAGCAGTACTCCAGAAACTTTTCAGGGAAAATGATGTGATTTTTGAAGAACTGTTTACCTGTGACACCTATGTATATCTGTGGAAAGGACATCCGCTGGCACAAAGGGATGTAATTTCCATGAAAGAACTGCAGGAATATCCATGTCTGGTGTTCGAACAGGGGAAAAATAATTCCTTTTATTTTGCCGAAGAGATGAAAAGTACCTATGAATATAAGAAGATGATCCATGCGGATGACCGGGCGACCATGCTGAATCTGATGGTTGGTCTGAATGGTTATACACTCTGTTCCGGGATTATCTGTGAAGAATTAAACGGTAATGATTATGCGGCAGTGCCGCTGGCAGAGAGCGAAAAGATGCGGATCGGCTATATCCGGCACAAGGGGATAAAGGTCAGTCCGATCGGAGAATTATATGTGGATATTCTGAAAAAAAGTGGGAAACCACTTTAAAAAAATTAGTTTTCGTCAAAAAATTCCTGTTTTTGTGATTGGAAAGGCAATTTTTTGGAGAAATTGCATAAGATAGCAGGTATAAATATAAATACACGAAAAAAAACGGTAGGAATCTGAGTAAAACGGTTGCGCGTTTACCGTCATTATGCAGGAAAAACCTAAGAAATATAGAGTTTGCGGAACTTTGACAGATGAAAAAAAAAGTGGCATAATCGTTTCTAAACTCGGGGATGATAAAAATAATATCTTGTTTAAAGGTAGAAAGAGGTGTTGGATTATGTATGAAACTGTTAAAGTAATTCGGTTATCAGACATGGATGAAGTAAAAGATTTCGTACGTGCTGCAGGAGGCTGCGATTTCGATATCGATGTAAAATGCGACCGCACACTGATTGATGCAAAGTCATTACTTGGCATGATTGGTCTTGGCGTAAAGAAGAATCTTCAGGTTTGCTACGGTGGAAAGAATGAAAACTTCGAAAACGTAGTTGCTAAATTTGCAGTGGCATAATACAATTATAATATCGTGACTATGGAACTTTAAGTCCTGCTCCGTATTCCGGAGCAGGGCTTTTTTTGTAAAAGAATGAAAGGACGAAAAACCGCTTCACACAGCAGAAAAATATCCACTGGAGAAAGGAGGAGCACATGCAGGAATTACATATCTCTGTGAGAAATCTGGTAGAGTTTATTTTCCGGGCAGGAGATATCGATAATCGTGCTGGAAAGCTGGCGAGTGCAGAGGCCATGATGGAAGGCAGCCGTATCCATCGGAAAATTCAAAAAAGCATGGACACCTCCTACCAGGCGGAAGTACCGCTGAAAATTGAATGGAAAGCCAACGATTACGTACTGGTCGTGGAAGGACGTGCAGACGGAATCGTCTATGGAAAATTTCAGCCGGATCTGCCGGCTGCGACGGAGTCTGTGCTGCAACCGGAGATGGAGTTTGCGGCGGAAATCCCTCCGGAAGAAGAAATCAGCTTCATCGATGAGATCAAGGGTGTATATAGAAACGTTGCGGCAATGGAACAGCCGGTCTACGTGCATAAAGCCCAGGCAATGTGCTATGCGTATATCTATGCGAAACAAAACCGTCTGGAGCGGATCGGGGTGCAGATGACCTACTGCAATCTGGATACGGAAGAAATTCGGTATTTCCGGGAAATTTTCGATTATGAGACACTGACCGTGTGGTTTGGCCATCTGATCGAAGATTATCGGAAATGGGCGGACTGGCAGATTGCATGGAAAAAACAGCGGCAGGAGAGCATTCATGGACTGGAGTTTCCATTTCCGTACCGGGCAGGGCAAAAGAAGCTGGTTGCAGATGTTTATCGTACAATTTTGCGGGGAAAGAATCTGTTTATCGAGGCACCGACCGGTGTGGGCAAAACAATTTCCACAATCTTTCCGGCGGTAAAAGCAGTGGGAGAAGGGCTGGCAGACCGGATCTTTTATCTCACGGCAAAGACCATCACAGCAACTGTGGCAAAAGAAACGTTCGCACTGCTGGAAGAACAGGGCTATCGTGCCAAAGTGATCCAGATTACAGCAAAAGAAAAACTCTGCCTGTGTGAAGAGATGGACTGCAACCCGGTAAACTGTCCATATGCAAAGGGACATTTTGACCGGGTGAACGATGCGGTGTTTGACCTCTTGCAGAAATCCAACCTGTTTACCAGAGAGGAAGTTTTAGCGCAGGCGAAAGAATATCAGGTGTGCCCGTTTGAGATGAGTCTGGATGTGGCAACCTGGGCGGACAATATTGTCTGTGATTACAATTACGTATTCGATCCGAATGTATATCTGAAACGCTTTTTTCAGGAGGGGATAAAGGGAGACTATCTGTTCCTGGTGGATGAGGCACATAACCTCGTGGATCGCAGCAGGGAGATGTATAGTGCCGATCTGTACAAAGAAGACGTGCTTGCAGTGAAGCGGATCATGAAAGCGCACAGCCGTACGATCTGCCGTATCCTGGACAAATGCAACAAAGCCATGCTGGAAATGAAACGTGAGTGTGAGCACTACCAGATTCTGGACAGTGTGGGAACGTTGACCTTCCACCTTATGCGGCTGGCCTCCCAGATGGATGAATTTTTGGAAAAACCGCGGGAATTTCCGGAGAAGAAAACGGTGCTGGATTTTTACTTTGCGCTGCGCAATTTCCTGAATATCTATGATCTGGTGGATGACCATTACGTGATCTACAGCCAGATGACGGAGGAAGGAAAATTCCGGATCCGGCTCTTTTGCGTAGATCCGTCGGTCAATCTGCAGAAATGCATCGATAAAAGCAATTCCACGATCTTTTTCTCCGCAACGCTCCTGCCGATCGGATACTACAAGCGGCTACTTTCCACGGACGAGGATAACTATGCCATTTATGCGCAGAGTACGTTTGCCCAGACACAGAGACTTCTCGCATTTGGCCGGGATGTGAGCACAAAATATACGCGGAGGAACAGAAAAGAATACGAAAAAATCGCGGACTATATCGGTGCAGTCACAGAAGCACAGCAGGGAAATTACATGGTGTTTTTCCCGTCTTACCGGCTGATGCAGGATGTATATGAGGTCTTTGCCGGGAAGGCGGCCGATTCGTGCGAGATTCTGATGCAGCATAGTAATATGAAAGAACACGAAAGAGAAGCGTTTTTGGAAGAATTTGAAAAAGAGCGCCAGGGGACACTCGTTGCGTTCTGTGTGATGGGTGGAATTTTCGGGGAAGGCATTGATCTGAAAAACGACCGGCTGATCGGTGCCATCATCGTGGGAACCGGACTTCCGCAGGTCAGCGATGAACGTGAAATTTTAAAGAATTATTATGATGAGCGGGGATTGTCCGGATTTGACTATGCGTTCCGCTATCCGGGAATGAACAAAGTCCTGCAGGCAGCAGGGCGCGTGATCCGGACCAGCGAGGACCGCGGCGTGATCCTTCTGCTGGATGAACGTTTCCTGCAGCGCGAATACGGAGCGCTTTTTCCGAGAGAATGGGAAAAGAGAAGCGTCTGTGGTCTGCCGCAGCTGCGGGAAGAAGTGAGCCGGTTCTGGTCAGACGTCCGGGAGGAGCTTTAAAAACTCTTCGGTGGAGGCAGAAACCGGAAGGGTAGGGTTTAACGAAGCCACCAGCTGTCGCTGCGGGATCGTTTCCTGCGTGTGGACGAGAAAGAGATCCTCCGGCTTGTGTTTCAGACAAAAATCCGGGATAAAAGCAATTCCAAGACCGATGCGGGCCATGTCAATGAGCAGATCGTTGCTGCTGAGCTCTACCTGAGGCAGCAGTTCCAACTGATGCTGCAGGAAAATGTGGTGCAGAAACTCACTCGTTGTGCTCTTGCGGTCTAACATCATGAGCGGATAGGTGCCAAGCTCCGAGAAAGGAACGATGCGGTCCGCCAGATCAAAATATGCCGGATTGGCGACGAACACATCCGAGAAAGAGCCAACCGTTTTCTGAATATAGGAAGGATTCAGATGCGGGTTTGGAAAATTTGTGATAATCAGATCTACCCGGCGCTGCTCTAACAGGTCTACACAGCCCATCGAGCTGGCATTGGTGATTTTAATCGGAACATCCGGGAATTTCCGATGGAATTTCTGCAGATACGGCAGCAGAAAATAGCGGCAGATCGTGTCGCTGGCACCGATATGCAGCTGTCCTAAACCAAGAGAGCCGGATTCTAAAAGCTGGCTTTCCCCACGGGAAATCAGATTCATGGCAGGCTCCACATGTTTTAGCAGCAGAGCACCGGCGGGTGTCAGCTGGACCTTTTTGGTGCTTCGGATAAAAAGCGGCTGTCCCAGCTTGCGTTCCAGTGTTTTGATAGACTGGCTTACCGCTGACTGGGAGATAAAAAGCTTCTTACTTGCATCCGAAAATGAGAGAGAGCTTGCAACATAATAGAAAACCTTGTATAATTCATAATTGATATCCATCGATCATATCCTCAGTAGTATAGTATAGGATATATTATATACCTTTCACAAAGGAGAGAAAAGGAGATTATCATGAAAAAGGGAATTTTGAAAACTTTATGCGGATTGATGGCGGCACTCATGCTGCTTGTGTTCGCAGGAACACCCGTTACAACTCAGGCAGCAAAACTGCCATATTACATTAAAATCAATCGTCAGCAGAACTGTGTAACCGTATATGCACTTGATTCCAAGGGAAAATATACCAAACCGGTTAAAGCGTTTGCCTGCTCGGTCGGTGTCAACAATGCCACCCCGACAGGAACATTTTCGATTCCGGCAAAATACCGCTGGCATACACTGATGGGCGGTGTGTACGGACAGTATTGTAGCCGTATTCACGGTGGGGTGCTGTTCCACTCTGTGTTTTACAGTTCACAGGATCCGAGCAAGCTGGCATACAATTCTTATAACCGTCTGGGACAGACGGCATCCCACGGATGTGTCCGCCTGAATGTGGAAGATGCCAAGTGGATCTATGACAACTGCCCGGTAGGAACCAAAGTAACCATCTATGACAGCAAAGATCCGGGACCATTGGGCAAGCCTACCCCGATCCGTATCGATGTAAACAGTCCGTACCGCGGATGGGATCCGACCGATCCAAATCCGAGAAATCCATGGCTGAAACTCCGTCCGACGATTAAGGGAATCGCGAATAAAACCATCGAGAGAACCAATCGTAAAGTAGACCTCAAAAAGGGAGTGAAAGCTTCTGATTACAGAGGAAAGACCCTTAAATTTACCGTTTCCGGAAAAGTCAATGCGGCAAAGACCGGAAAATATAAGATTACATACACCGCAAAAGATGCCAAAGGAAACAAGACCCAAAAGAGCATCATAATTACCGTAAAAGATACGAAAGCACCATCCATCAGCCTGAAGCGAAAGACACTGACCTACAATGAAGCCGTTTCCAAAGAAAAACTGGTTTCTGCAATTAAGGCAGATGTAGTGGCAAAAGATCTGGGCAAAAAACTTGCGTCAAAATATGTTTTCGTGGATGCCAGAGAAGCACATAAGGCAGTTACCGCTATGGAAAGAGGAACCTATGGAACTTATAGCGTGACCGTATATGCCAAAGATACGGCAGGAAATAAATCCAGAAAGCTGAAAGTAAAGATTAATTTTGTAAATCCAAACCCGGGTACCGATCAGCCGGATCAGCCGGAACCGGACACTCCGGGCGTTGTAACGGACAGTGCAATTACCGTACAGTAATTTCATAAGAACAGGTAATAGATATCGTAAGCGATATTAATTTTACTTAATTGTCAACCCATGATACAATAACATAAAGATCAATAGAATGCCCCCAAATGCAGGGGGCATTCCGTTTCGCAAAAGAAGGAGGTAAATCCAATGGGCAATGTACGTCGTGTGTACGTAGAAAAGAAACCGGATTTTGCCGTAAAGGCAAAAGAATTAAAACATGAGGTAAAGCATTATCTCGGAATCGCTGCAGATCAGGTGCGTGTTCTGATCCGTTATGATGTGGAAAATGTATCGGATGCCACTTACCAGAAGGCATTGCAGACAGTATTTTCCGAGCCACCAGTGGATGATATTTATGAGGAGAACTTTGACGCAGAAGGCGGAAACGTATTTTCTGTAGAATTCCTGCCGGGACAGTTCGACCAGAGAGCGGATTCCGCAGAGCAGTGCGTGAAACTTTTAAATGAGGATGAGGAGCCGATCATCCGCAGCGCGACGACCTATGTGATCAAGGGTGACATCACAGAGGATGAGTTAGAGGCGATCAAAAAGTATTGTATCAATCCGGTAGATTCCCGTGAGACCGGTATGGACAAGCCGGATACCCTCGTACAGAATTTCGATGAGCCGGCAGACGTGGCAGTTTTCGACGGATTTATCGACATGGCAGAAGCACAGCTGAAGGAACTGTACAGCTCTTTAAATCTTGCCATGACCTTTAAGGATTTCTTACATATCCAGAATTACTTCAAAAATACCGAGAAGCGGAATCCGTCCGTGACAGAGATCCGCGTGCTTGATACTTACTGGAGTGACCATTGCCGTCATACCACCTTCTCGACAGAACTTAAAAATGTGAAGTTTGATGAAGGATTTTACCAGGCACCAATCAAAAAGACTTACGAAGAATATCTGGATACCCACAAGAAACTGTATGCGGGACGCGATGACAAGTTTGTCTGCCTGATGGATCTGGCACTGCTTGCCATGAAACGTCTGAAAAAAGAAGGAAAACTTGCAGACCAGGAAGAATCTGACGAGATCAATGCATGTTCCATCGTGGTACCGGTGGAAGTAGATGGAAAGACAGAGGAGTGGCTTGTAAACTTTAAGAATGAGACACATAACCATCCGACCGAGATTGAGCCGTTCGGTGGTGCTGCTACCTGTTTAGGCGGAGCCATCCGTGATCCGCTTTCCGGAAGAACTTATGTGTATCAGGCAATGCGTGTGACCGGAGCCGCAGATCCGACCGTATCCGTAAAAGATACGATTGAGGGTAAGCTGCCACAGAAGAAGATCGTGCGCGAGGCAGCCAGAGGTTACAGCTCTTATGGAAATCAGATCGGACTGGCAACCGGATATGTCAAAGAAGTTTACCATCCGGATTATGTAGCAAAACGTATGGAGATCGGTGCTGTCATGGGTGCCGCACCGAGACGTGCCGTACAGAGACTGACCTCTGATCCGGGAGACAGAATTATCCTTCTTGGCGGACGTACCGGACGTGACGGTATCGGTGGAGCAACCGGATCTTCCAAGGCACATAATACAGAGTCTACATCGGTATGCGGTGCCGAGGTACAGAAAGGTAATGCACCGACTGAGCGTAAACTGCAGCGCCTGTTCCGCAGAGAAGAAGTCAGCCATATTATCAAAAAATGTAACGATTTCGGTGCCGGCGGTGTATCGGTAGCCATCGGTGAGCTTGCAGACGGACTGCGCGTGAATCTGGATAAAGTACCGAAGAAATATGCTGGTCTGGATGGAACGGAGATTGCAATCTCCGAGTCCCAGGAGCGTATGGCAGTCGTTGTCGCTCCGCAGGATGTCGAGCAGTTCCTTGCTTATGCAAAAGAAGAAAACCTTGAAGCAACCGAGGTGGCAGTTGTCACCGAGGAGCCGAGACTGATCTTAGAGTGGAGAGGAAAAGACATTGTCAATATTTCCCGTGCATTCCTCGATACCAACGGTGCGCATCAGGAAGCAGATGTCGAAGTCGAAATGCCAAAAGAGGAAGACAACTTCTTTAAAAAGATCGAACTTCCGAAAGTTGCAGATGCATTACAGAAAAACGACAACAAATCAGCATGGCTTGCCATGCTTGCGGATCTTAATGTATGTTCCCAGAAGGGACTTGTCGAGATGTTTGACGGTTCCATCGGTGCGGGAAGTGTCTACATGCCATACGGCGGCCGCTATCAGCTGACCGAGACACAGAGCATGGTTGCCAAACTTCCGGTTCTGAAAGGAAAATGCGATACCGTAACCATGATGTCCTACGGATTTGATCCGTACTTATCCTCCTGGAGTCCATACCACGGATCGGTATATGCCGTACTGGAATCCCTTTCCCGTATCGTGACCGCCGGTGGTGACTACAAGAAAGTACGCTTCACCTTCCAGGAGTATTTCCGCAGAATGAGTGAAGATCCAAAGAGATGGAGCCAGCCGTTTGCCGCACTGCTCGGTGCGTTTGATGCACAGATCGGTTTCGGCCTGCCATCCATCGGTGGAAAAGATTCCATGTCCGGAACCTTTAACGATATTGACGTGCCTCCGACACTGGTTTCTTTCGCAGTCGATGTGGCAAGAGAAAAAGACGTGATCACACCGGAACTGAAAGAAGTAGGAGATAAGCTGGTACTCTTTACGATCGAAAAGAACGCGTATGATCTGCCGGTATATGAGCAGGTGATGAAACTGTATGACAAGATTCATGAGCTGATCGGCAAGGGAGCAATCCGCAGTGCCTATGCACTTGACGGAAAAGGTCTGGCAGCAGCAGTCAGCAAGATGGCATTCGGTAACAAATTAGGTGTAACCATCGCCGATGATGTGACTGCAGAAACCTTATTTGCACCGGGATTCGGTAATATTGTTGCAGAAGTAAAAGAAGAGTTTCTTCCTATTATAAAAGAAGCATCCGCAGTCGTTGTCGGAGAAGTCAACGATGCACAGAAATTCGTATACAAAGACATGGCTCTTTCCATGGATGAAGCACTCGATGCATGGCAGGGCACACTCGAGCGTGTATTTCCAACCCGTGCGACCGAGGATAAAGAAAAAGTACAGAGTGACGTATACGATACAAAGAACATCTATGTATGCAAAAACAAAGTTGCAAAGCCGACCGTATTCATTCCGGTATTCCCTGGAACAAACTGTGAGTACGACAGTGCGAAAGCGTTTGAGCGTGCAGGTGCCAATACAATTGTAAAAGTATTCAAGAATCTGAGTGCAGCAGACATCCGTGATTCTGTCGATGAATTTGTCAAGGCAATCAACCAGTCACAGATCATCATGTTCCCTGGTGGATTCTCCGCAGGAGATGAACCAGAAGGATCTGCAAAGTTCTTTGCAACAGCATTCCGGAATGCAAAGATGACAGAGGCAGTAAGCAGACTGCTGTCAGAACGTGACGGACTGGCACTTGGTATCTGCAACGGATTCCAGGCGCTGATCAAACTGGGACTTGTTCCTTACGGACAGATCCAGGCACAGAGTGCGGATTCCCCGACACTGACCTACAACACCATCAACCGCCACATCAGCAAGATGGTATATACCAAGGTCGTAACAAACAAATCCCCATGGCTACAGCAGGCAAAGCTTGGTGCAACATACTGCAACCCGGCATCCCATGGAGAGGGACGTTTCGTAGCTCCGAAGGAATGGCTGGACAAGCTTTTTGCAAACGGACAGGTTGCCACCCAGTATGTCAATGAAGCTGGCGAGCCAACCATGGATGAAGAGTGGAATGTCAATGGTTCGTACATGGCGATCGAGGGTATCACCAGTCCGGATGGACGTGTACTCGGAAAGATGGCACACAGCGAGCGCCGCGGTGAGGCCGTTGCCATGAACATTTACGGAGAGCAGGATATGAAGATCTTCGAATCCGGAGTTGCTTACTTTAAATAGAATTGTTTATCTTCACGCGTAGTTTCACTCGAACTACGCGTGAAATAGTTTTAATAATAGAAAAAAGTGAAAAAACTCTTAAATGCTTAAGAAAATATTAAAGAATTTTTTCAATAAAATGTAATTTTGGTGTTGCAAAGATACAATACTTGGTGTATGATATGCACGTAGAGTAGTTAAAAGTGTACTATAAATAGTACGACAAGTGATGAACTACTATCGAGGCTATGGAAACTGGAACTTGTTCCAGACAGACCTTACAATTGCAGATACATATTAGAAATATAAGTCATCGGAACCTCAGCTTGCTGATCTTGATGCTGGACAATCAACGTTGATATCACACTCTACGCCGACGTCTGATGCACGAAAGTTTCTGGTCATTTATGATTTGTGTGTCTGTAGATGAAACTGACGATGGACTTAACAGTAAGACCGAGGAAGGTCAGTGGAGGCAATTAGCGAGAACATTGGATTGGAAAAATCGTCCGCAGCGGTTTGGAAGAGAAGATGAAGGAACTTAAACGTGCAGGGTTAAACGAGTAGAAGAGATGGAAGTTAGTCAAAAAGAAAGAGAGGAAAAAACATGAAATCAAGCAAAAAAGTGTTAGCTTTTGCTCTCGCTGCAGCTATGGTTGTAACAGCAGTTCCTGCTACAAACGCACAGGCAGCTTCTACAGCAAAGCTTAGCGCAAAAAAAGCCACAGTTTATTCTGAGGGCTACAAGACAGTTACAGTTAAAACTCCAAAGTCTTGGAAGTCTGTTAAAGTAACTGCAACAAGCAACAAGAAGTCTGTTGCAAAAGTTAAGAAGACAGCAGCAAAGAAGATCAAGGTTACAGGTGTTAAGCCAGGTACCGCTAAAGTTACGGTTAAGGTAACTTACAAGACTTCTACAAAGAAGAATGCTAAGGCAAAGACAAAGAAGCTTACTTACACAATGAAAGTCGCTAAGGCAAGCGTTGCTTTATCTGGAGATTCAGCAGTAGCAGTTGGAAGCACAACTAAGTTAACAACAACTAAGAAGGCTTCTTCAAGAGCTAAGATCACTTACACATCCAGTGATGAGACAATCGCAACAGTTTCTGAAGACGGAACTGTAAAGGGTGTTAAGGCTGGTAAGGCTACAATCAAAGCTACACTTAAGATTGGTAAAGATACAGCTACCGCTACTCAGGAAGTAGAAGTAAAGAACTATGTTCTTTCTACAGTAGCACAGAACAAGTTAACAGAGCTTACAGCTACTGTTACTGGCAATACAAAGAACCTTAAGGCTTCTGATTTCACAGTAAAGAGTGAAGCAACAAACGTTGTTTACCCGGTATCTAAGGTAACAGTTGATTCTAAGGACGCTTCTAAGGTTACATTAACTCTGTTCAGTGAGTTAAAGGATGCAGCTACATATGATGTGACTCTTGATGGAATCACAAAGACATTCGTAGCTTCTGATGGAAAGGTTGCTTCTATCGCACTTGATAAAGCTACAATCCCATATGCTACTGAGACAGAAGTTAAGTTAGTATCTAAGGATGCTAATGGTGTTATTGTAAAAGAGCTTAAGTATGGCGAAGCTGATGCTAGCTATGATTTTACAATCAATACAAACGGAAACGGTTATACAAACGGTTCTAAGTTATACTTAAACAAAGTTGGCGATACAGCTACAGCTGAGATCACATACAAGACAGGTAAGTATGATCAGAATGGTAAGCCAGAAGGAAACATTGGGCCAAACAAGGTTACAATTACTGCTACTGCTCAGTCTGAGATCAACAACTTTGCTGTAAGAATTGATGATTCTGCAAAGAAGTTTGACAAGGCTAAAGATACAAATAAGATTGCTGTAAATGAGACAAAGGTTGCAATGTTCAAGATTCAGAATGCTGATAATCAGGAAATTTCAGACTACAGCAAGTATACATTTGAATCATCTGACAAGTCTGTATTAATGCTTGCAAGTAATAAAGTTGAAACTAACAATTCTATCGGAATTACAGCATTAAAGAATGGTACAGCTTATATTCTTGTTAAAAAGGATGATAAAGTTGTAGGTTCTGTTGCAATTGATATTGTAGCTGAAAGAGCTGTTGCAACTCTCGAGTTAGATAAGTATGATGTAACACTTTCTAAAAATTTAGCATCAGATTCCAAAACTGTAAATGTTACATTAAAAGATCAGTATGGTGATAAATGGTCAGGGGATTATAACCTCAACATTGAGTGCCTTTCTACTGATGCAAAAGATTCTAATAATAAAACTTTAGCTGCAAAAGATGTTAATGGTGTTACCTATTACAATACAGTAGCTAAGACAGACAAGAAAGTAACATTTGTTAACAGTGCTGCAAAGGGAAATTATGTATATAAGATCTCTTACAAGAAAGATAATAAGGAAATCGCTGCAAAGACTGTAAGCGTAGCTGTAAAGCAGACAGATTCTACTAAGATTTCTGCATATCGTCTTGATGTTGATAATAGCAATGTTGATATGAAAGTTGACAACGACAACAAGGATACAAAGACAATTAACGTCAAAATGATCGGAGTTGCTGACGGTGTAGATAAGACAGTTGTTTCAGATGCTAAGTATACTGTAAAGAAAGCTGATGGAACTGTAATCTTCGCAGGAACAAAAGATGCTAAAACTACAACAAATGATGCTATTACTGTTAATGCCGATGGTGTTTTAGCGGTTACTCCAGTTAAGGTTACTACTACCAGTGGTTCTGCAATTGCTAAAAAACAGCTTGATGCAGGAACATATACTGTTATTGCTGAAAAAGAAGTTACAGAGAATACAAGTACTAAGACAGTTACAATTTCTACACAGTTTACACTTTCTGATTCTCAGGCTAAGGCCGAAGTTGAAGTAAAGAATGAAAAAGTAGATGCCAATACTGTTGGTAGCATGTTAGCAGATGCCATTATTGTAACATTTGATGGTAAGACTTACACATCTGTTTCAGGTATTACTGATAAAGATGGTGCATTAGAAATTGGCGAAGTAAAAGTTAAGAAGAATTCAACTGGAAGTAAAGAGCTTACAGGCGCTAATATTTCTGTTGATTCTGGAGACTACTTCAACGTTACTAAGTTAACAGTAAAAGTTCAGGTTGCTGATGGTGTATATACATTCGTTTCAGTATCTGTACCAGGTGCTATTACTGCTAAATAGTTTAGACTGAATTAAATTTATTCATCTAACCTTAGAACCCCAGACGATTTTCGTCTGGGGTTTTTCTATAAAATGCCAATTATAATTTTACTCGTTCACCAGAAATCTCAATATTCGTATTTCTTAAATCCGCCTTTCCACCAGAAATAGAATTTTTCTTAATGGTAATTGAATATTCTTTTACAGAGTGTTTTGGAACATTTACTTTAAAAGAATTATTGGAATAAGAAGCTATTCCTTTATTTTTTTGATTGATTACAGAAACATGAAATTTCGGAATAGCGGTGATTGTTTTATTAGTACCGTTGGCAATTCTAAATTTTATAACCATATTTCCATTTGCTTGATATGCTGCATGATATGCACGAATTGTATATTCATTGATTCCGGAATCCTCTATGGTAATTTTCTTACCTGAATACGCATTTGCTTTGATTGTGACTTTACATTTTAAGGATTTTCCATCACTTAAGTGTGCAGTAACCGTTGTTATTCCAATTTTTTTACCAGTAATTTTTCCTTTCCTATTTACAGAAGCAACTGAAGAATTGCTTGAAGTCCAGGAGGTAGCAACTCCATTGTTTACTTTAAGTGTTTTAACAAATCCTTTAGTGATGGATAATTTATTGCTGCTTAAACTGACATTATTCGAAAGTTGTACAATTTTGGCATCAAATTTAGTTTCCTGATCAAATACATACTCAACAGAGTAACTTCCTTTTTTTAATTGATTAACGACGTACTTGTATGTATACCATCCACGTCCATCTAATATCCATGAGTCGTCATAATTTGTTAATACCATGGGATTGCCAACTACTTTTCCAGAACTGTTTTTAATGGTGAAAGTGACACCAATAGGAGCTGGAACAAAAACATTAATTTCAAGATCAGCAGTTACATTCAATTTGATAGAATATTTATTACTTGCCAATATATCTGCATTTTTTGATTGCTCATAAACCAATGTCTTATTTGCAGCATAAGTTTCCATTGGTTGATAGAATGAGAAGGTCAATATTAAAATCAACAATGCTGTAAATATAATATGTGTTGTTTTTGACCCCTTTTTTATATACATAATCGTTTTCCCTCCTAAACAAACAAGGCCGGAACAAATGTTCCGACCTTGTATTTTTTCATTTAAAACGAATCGACCGAATCGACTTATTTTAAAGTAAATGCTGTGTTAATAGGGCACTCTACTACAATTGAAGCACCAGCATCATTTACAACAACAACCTTAACAGATGTGATATAAAGAGCCTTTCCATTCTCTTTAGCATCAGCACTTACGATACTGAAATTCTGTTTTATTCCGTCATAAGTATAACTAAACTTATCAGAATTATTTAACTCTCTAAGTAAAGCAACAGCATCACCTGCAGCATCTCTAGTAGCTGTCTGAGAACTTGCAGCCTTAGTATCAATTTTCGCGATAGCTTTTGTCTGAGTATTGTCTAATACAAATGTAGTATTAAATTTCTTATCAACACCACCAATTGTTGCAGTAGCGGATACAGAATATGTTCCTGCTTTAATATCTGTTGCAAGTTCGTATGCATTTACAGTAGAATTTAAACTGTAAAGAGACATACTACCATTCTGACCAACAACCTTTCCATCTGGATTCTTAATTGTAATAGCTGCATTAGAAACAACGCTTACCTTCGCACCCTTTTGGTACTCACTTACAGATGTTGAAATGGCTTTGTTAGCAAAATCAGCTGCAACAGCGTCAGATGCAATCGCAAGATCTGCTTTCTGATCTGATACAGAAAGTCTGTAAGATGCAGTAGAAGGAGTATCTGTTACATTTACAACATTTACTGTCAATACACGAGATACAGTTGCATTAGTATCACATTTTCCATCAGTAGTATGTGCAGTAAGTTTTACCTGATAAGATCCTTCTGCTAAGCCCGAAGCATTAACCGTAATCATACTTCCTGTTGTTGTATAAGTTACAGGGAAATTCGTAGTACCTTTCTTATGGTTTGTCTCAGCTGAAGGAGCACTTAATACTTCATTGTCAACTGTACTGATAGAAATCTGGCTCTCGTACTGATCATATGCTTTAATTGTTTCACTATCAGATGTAAGCAATTGTCTTGAACTACCAGTTGCATTGTTATTAACAGTCATTGCATCAAACTTAAGGTTTGTAAGCTTTCTGGTTTCCTGAACAATTACAGGTAAAGACTTAACAACTTTTCCATCTGAATTAAGAACATTGATATAAGCAGTTCCGGCCTTAACACCTGTTACAGCAACTCCAGTAGATCCTTTTGCATCACCAGCAGATGTAAGAGGTGTCTTGTCAAGAAGTAAAACACTCTTATCGCTGGACTCAACACTGTACTGTGATGTCACATCAGCATCACTGGAATTTTTGATATAGAAAAATGCATATGCAGTATCTTTTACAGCAAGTTTATTATCAGTCTTAACATCAATATTCCAGTTTACCTGTGTATTCTTTGCATTGATTGTGTAGTTGAAGTTTGAAAGTGTTGCATCATCTTCAACAGCTGTAATTGTAAACTTCTTTGTGATCTTGCCAGTCTCAGCACCAGTTGTCTGATCATACTTGTTTGTATGATATGTAACCTCTGCTGTAGCAGTATCGCCAACATTTAATAATACAAGTTTGTTTCCATCTGTGTAACCCTTATTCTCTGTAAAGTTAAAATCTACAGATCCATCATTGCTTGCATCAGAAAGAGTAAACTCTTTTACAACTACCTGATTCTTGTCAAGGAACTGAGCCTTTACTTCTGTTCCAGCTGTGCCCTTAACGATTGTTGTTGTGCTTACACCAACATCTGCAACAGTACCATCTGTAGCAGTAAATGTGACCTCTGTTCCATCATACTTTACAGAGTATTCTTTTGCATCATTCATCTCAGAGTAAGTATCAATTTTAACTGTCTTCTTGTCAGCAGCAACGCTGATTGCTTTTACAGGATATACAACATTGTTAGCTGTATTTGTAATAGTGATATCCTTCTTATCAAGTTTAGAAGTATCACCAGCGAATGTTGCTACAATCTGTGAAGCCTTCTTCTGAGCAACGGACTTCAAAATAACATTCTTTACTTCTACATCCTGAGTAGCTGTAGCAGTATCTTTACCAATCTTAAGTGTAGCTGTGATTGTAGCCTTACCAGCCTTAACACCCTTTACAGTTCCGTCTTCAGAAACTGTTGCGATAGAATCATCACTTGATGTGTAAGTAATTGTAGCTCTCTTAGAAGCCTTCTTTGTTGTTGTCAGTGTAGTAGTATCTCCAACTGCTACCACTGAATCTCCAGATAAAGCAACGCTTGCCTTAGCAACTTTCAGTGTGTAAGTAAGTTTCTTTGTCTTTGCCTTAGCACTCTTCTTTGTAGAAGTCTTGTAAGTTACCTTAACCGGAAATACGCATGGTATTTTCCACGGAAGTGTTGGAAATACTGGGTTTGTGAAAATAAATGGAGGTAATATTAGCGCTACAAGTAACACACAATTAACACATAAGAAACAGATAAGTGACAAATTGTTTCAGTTGTAATCCTTGTGCCATATGCTATAATATAGGTAGATAAACAAAGGATTTTAATGAAAGGAATCCCGACAGTCAATGACAAAAACAAATGATGACATTCATGTAAATAAAAAATACAAGGACACCGTATTTCGGAAACTGTTTGGCGAAAACAAAGAAAATGCCCTGAGTCTTTATAATGCGGTAAACCATACCTCATATACCGATCCGGATAATCTGGAGTATACAACTCTGGAAGATGTCATTTACATGAAATACAAAAATGATGTTTCATTTCTGATTGACAAAACATTGAGCCTTTACGAACATCAGAGTTCCTATAACCCGAATATGCCGCTCCGGGGATTTTTGTATTATGCGGATCTGTACCGGAAACTGATTCACCGATCCGAGCGGCTGTATAGCAAGCATCTGTTGAAAATTCCGCGTCCTCATTACATTGTATTTTACAACGGAAGCGAAAAAGATATGGAAGAAGAAAGAAGGACTCTGCGGTTATCGGATGCCTTTGAAACAGATACCGGAGCTGGTGAATATGAATGGACAGCCACAATGATCAACATAAACAGTGGGAAAAATCAGTCTATCATGGACAGCTGCCACGTTTTATATGAATACGCGGTCTTTGTTGCAAAGATCAAAAGATACCGGGAGTCCATGGAATTAAAAGAAGCCATTGATCTTGCCGTCAGGGAATGCATAGAGGAAAATATTCTCAGAGATTTTTTGGAACAGCATCGCAGGGAGGTGTGTGATATGTGTCTTACTGAATTTGATGAAAAGAAATATGAAGATGTTCTCCGGGAGGAAGGCCGGGAGGAAGGACTTGCAGAAGGTCGTAAAAAAGAAGTATTTATGTCCGTACAGGAAGGTGATTATGGAATTGTGCGTGGAGCCCAGAAACTGAATCTTTCTGTAGAAGAATTTGAAAAAGAAATGTCTGCGGCCGGATATCAAATCCCGATAGAGGTGTAAAATTGAATGTATAAGGTAAATTTTTGTCCAACGGCACATTGTGGTAGGTACTAACCGCATTTTATTTTTGATGTATCCGCCTACCCGATTGTGCCGAATCGGAATTAACCGCGGATTCTCAGCAGCGCGACCGCACGATGTTGTAGTCTTATTTTAGGAGAAAGATTACCTGCTTTTGAAATAAGACCATGTAAGTTTAGAATTTGTTGGGCTGCCCCCATAAACCTGGAAACTCTAATTCTCAGGCAATTACATTAAAATAATTACATTTTATAAAAAGAGGCTGTCGAAGCAACCTCTTTTTTTATGAGGTGGACACAACATGAGATTTAGTACTTTTATGCTTAGTTACAAAAAGAAACATAAACAGTTAAAATCAACCATTACTTTTCGAAAGTTACCGTTTTATCAAAAAATAATTGTAATAATAGGTTTTTGATGATTATAATAGGTTGTTGTTTTAAAATAGCAAAATGTGAGTTGGCATTTGGAATTACATTACTTATTGGTAGCATATTCACAATAATTTTTCTGCACAAAAGTTTGTCAGATACCAGAGATCTGTCTGTATTAATACAAAATAGTAAGGAATATTCAACAGACAGAATGAATATTTTACTTGATTTATTTAAAGAAAATAATTTGCCAATTACCACGCAAAAAATTGACTTATTGATTGATGAAGCTAATCAAGCCAAACAGGATGCTAATCTGTTTTTACCACTCAAAAAACCTGTTAAAGCTCTCAGTGTATTAATTGTACCAATCACAATATACATTATTCAACAACTATTTACTTCATCTAATGTAGGAGCTAGTAATGCTATATTATTATTGGTGTATTGTATATTTATATTTGTTGCAGTTTATACCTTGATTCCATTCATTGAAGGGATAATGTACGGAATATATGATGATTTAATTTATGATTTGCGACAACTAAAAATATTTTATGTAAAAGAGAAATAGTGCAAACTAAAATTTAGTATCAGCAGAATATCAAATCCCAGTAGAGGTATAACGGAAAATTTTGAAACAGTTAGTTGGCATATGAAATGAAGAGAGAATCTGTAGATGAGCATCGTTTAAACAGCGGATAGTCCATTTTATTCATCTTCCAAAATATCCAGCAGATATTTTGCATTATTTACCCAGTGATTTTTTAAGGTTGATGTTATAACGAAGATAAAGAGACAGAAAATATTAAAAACCAAAATATACTTAAGAGTTGACGTATAATCAGAAAATTTAATTCCATTTTCCGCGTCCTCATTACATTGTATTTTACAATGGAAGTGAAAAGGACATGGCGGAAGAACGAAGGACTCTGCGGTTATCGGATGCCTTTGAAACAGATACCGGAGCTGGTGAATATGAATGGACAGCCACAATGATCAACATAAACAGTGGGAAAAATCAGTCTATCATGGACAGCTGCCACGTTTTATATGAATACGCGGTCTTTGTTGCAAAGATCAAAAGATACCGGGAGTCCATGGAATTAAAAGAAGCCATTGATCTTGCCGTCAGGGAATGCATAGAGGAAAATATTCTCAGAGATTTTTTGGAACAGCATCGCAGGGAGGTGTGTGATATGTGTCTTACTGAATTTGATGAAAAGAAATATGAAGATGTCCTCCGCGAGGAAGGCCGGGAGGAAGGACTAGCAGAAGGGATTGAAAAAGGTCTAGCAAAAGGTCGTTCTGAAGAACGGAAAACCTTGCTTGAGATCGTCCAAAAGCTGAAAGAAGGAAAAACTCCGGAACAGTTAGTTGCAGATGGAATGGAAAAAGAATCTGTGGATTCTGCTATCACGTTAAGAAAGCTTCTATAATCTGTAATAACCCATATTCTATATAAAACAAAGAGTTATAAAGAAAAAGGTCTTGCGGAAGAACTAAAAAAGAATATTCCGAGGAACGGAAAACTTTACTTGCGATCACTCAAAAGTGTCAGTATTCGATTTATTGCTGAATGCTGGCACTTTTTGTAGTGTGCCGAGCATGGCACTAATCTTACTGGTGAAAGTCCAGTCACGGGTATTT
>OIWU01001641.1_pt1 | contig 21155 bp, 16 predicted proteins | sample 1587711 | NCBI WGS metagenome assembly OIWU01 (sample SAMEA3888909, study PRJEB22519) | human gut metagenome | biome: human gut; feature: human-associated habitat; material: faeces | place: Denmark | collected 2010 | reverse complement strand
CGTTAGATAGATTGCTTTATTTTTATTTATTGCCGCCCATATTACCAAATTTTTTTATTTTGTGTAAGCGATTTTTTTTTGGGAAAAAAAGGATTTTTCCACAGAGTTTTAGGGCATTACGGTCGCTCTGGTTGCTTCGCGCCTTCGGACGGCGCTCTCAACCGCCGCGACCGCCGGGCTTTTCAGGGCTACGGCTTCCGCCTCCGACCAAACGCAAGCGTTTGTTTTCGCACATTTTTTTCAAAATGCGCTCACCCTTCCAATCCCTAACGCATCAAGGACACAGCAAAGCAGAATCATCGTCGGCAAATATCCAGGCGTTCACGTCCGTAAGCGCAATTTTCATTTCGGGGACTCAAAGCGGCTCAAGTCCTGAAAATCCCACACAAGTTTTTCTATTATCGTAAGCTCGGAATAAAGGGTATTATATAATCTGACTGATAAATTTTTTTCGCCAGTTTATATCAAAATCTATTCTGCTGTTTTCAAATAGAGTACGTACAGAACCGATTATTTCATCGTATTTATCAGCCTTGCCGATTAAAACGGAAAGTTCGCCAGTACTTACAGGCATAATAATTACATTTGATGTAAATTTAGATTTATCATTTGAAGATTGAAGTGACACAGAAGAAACTGCTTTCCATATATTTATTGTGTTGTAGTCAAATTCATCTGCAATAAAAAAAGTTATAACGTCCCGTTTCAGCCCGTTGCTTTCTTCCTCTATCTTAAGATTCGCCGAATGCCGCAAAACAGGCTCCCATTCACCGCGCTTTTGACTGTTCGCATTCATAAGCGTAACTTCAAGCATCACAACTTTGTCTTTTTCATAAATCACAATGTCGCCATGACCTCCGCCAGCATGCATTAAGGGCTCGAAATTTGCGGAAAGAGTAAGATTAAAACTTTTCAAAAGATTAATTCTACAGCCTGAAAAATAAAACCATGCAATTCCAACAATATATTCAAAAATTGTCGGAACGTTCGCATCTGGATTTACAGCTTCCTTGATTTTATTATCATTTGTTCTGTCTGCAAAAAGCGCCAAAATATCTTTTACTTTCTGCACCGGATATTTTTCAAAAATGAACTTCTTGAATTCTTCATTGCGTTTTTCTGCAACAATATCAAGAATATTCTCTATATCTGTTTCGTTATAAATTGTTTTTATCTGATTTATTTTTTGAGAAATCTTCTGCCCATCGTAATTCAATATTTCTGAAACAGTTTTTACTGAACAAAAATAGCTTTCCATTCCAATTTCGTATTTATCGTAAGACTCACAAACCGTTTGATTCTCTATTTTTCCAATGAAATTTCTTTTTAAGTCATCAATGTCAAAAATACAGTTGCATATATCTTTGAACGCAAGCTCTGCATATCCATTTTCAAAACTTACAAGACCTGTTGCCTTGAAAATCCGTTTTGTCGTATCGGAATATTCCCTAATTGCATCAAGCTGCTTTGATTTGTAAAAAATAGCATAAAGATTTTTGTTTAAATCTCCGCTGAAAATCTGCGGATTTTGATTTTTGAAATCATTTGCGGAAATATTCTTGTCTTTAATCTTGAAAATCTCTTTTCCTTTTCCAAATGCTTTTTTTAGAATATCTTTTTCACTTTTATAATAAGCAAGAAGTTTTTCAAACGACTGTTCCGAAACTGTCTTTGAAAAATCAAACAGAAGACTATAAAAAGTAAAATAAATATCTGTCGTGGTTGAACTTTTCTGATTCCTGAAATATTTTGAAAATACGCTTTTTTCTAGTTTATAATCGTTTTTTAGTTCTGCTGGAATTTCTGACTCAAAGCTGTCTACAACATCGCCCTCTTTATATGAATCAATATAATTTTCAATGTCATCGATTTTTGAGTATGGACTAAATCCTTGAATTATTTCCAAAAATTCGTTCTCAGAAAATCTTTCTTTTTTTAACAAAATATAAATTGCAAGTATAAACGGAGCGTAGAAGTTTTCCTTTGCCGAATCAAAAATTTTCAGCTTTAAAAGCTGTCTTAGATATACGATATTTGCGGAATCAAGCGGAAGAATTTTTTCAAGCTCATCTTTTTCAATCATTGCTGGATAAAGCAATGTCTTTCCTGATTCTGAAATATTCCGCTTTTCGTCGGCAAAGCCTATTTTTACAAGATTGCTTGTGTAATGCCTTGCTCTGTCTTCAATTCCTAAATCAATAAATTCTAAAAGATTTTTATATTTTCCAGATTCTTTCTTGATTTCTGAAAAATGGTTCGTTTCAAGAGCATTTTTAAATTTCCAATTTTCTTTTTTATCCAGCTCAGTTATAAATGAATCGTAATTGCCATGTCTCTTGAAAACATCAGGAGATGATTCAACAGCCTGCTTGTAAAATTCAAACTGTGCAGCACTTTTTGGAACACAATCCCAGTTCCAGTGTTTTTCAGTTTGTATTTCGTTTAATATTGAAAGATAGGTTTGGATTGCATTTATTACATCGTTTCTTCGCCCATTTGTATCCATAAGATTAAAAACTTGTTTTCTCTTTGCAATCATTTTATTTCTCCTGTTTCAAAGTCTTTATTCCTAATAATTCGTAATCAAAACTTCATCAGCCTTATTGATTCTCTCTGTCTTATGATAGTTTGAGTTTTTATAATCAAAGTTCAGATGATAGCATTTATATTCAGGATTTTTATTAAGCCAGCTATCTAAAATATTATTTACCTTTCCTTTTGCTGATAAGACATTTGAGAGCGCAAATCTCAGTTTTCGATCGTTTAATTTATCCAGCATTTTTAGCAAATCAATTTCATTATTCTCATTCCAGCCGTCTAGCTCGTTATAGGAAGCACAGGTGATTAAATACGGCGGGTCTGCATAGACAAAATCATTTTGTGTCAGAATCTCTGTCTTAAACTCCCTAAAATCTTTACTTGTAAATTCAATATTTGCAATGCTGCTCATAAAAGTTTCAAGTTTTTCAGACATTCGTTTATTAAAATCTCTTTTTCCGACTGGCAGATTGTAAAAGCCTTTTGAATTAAACCTAATCTGATTGTTAAAAGCGTAAACAATCAAAATATAGAACTTTGCAAAATAATATGAATCTTTCGTTTGAAGTGAATTGAAATTTTCTCTTAGTGCTAAAAAATGTTCTCGATTGTAAGAAGATAGTCCAGCTGAAGAATTGCAGCCATAAAACGAATATCCGTTCTCCGCTGTATTTGATAAATGAAACTCTTCTATCACTTTACTTATCTGTCTAAAAAATGCTTTGTAATCAGTATTCTTTAGGTAATTAAAAAATTCGATTAGTTTTTCATTGCTATCATTGCAAAAGATTTTCTCTGCATTGACATTCACGCCAACATTGCAGCCACCGCAAAACAAATCAACAAATGTTTCAATTTTTTTGGGAAATAGCGGAAGAATTTGAGGGAGGAGCTTGAGTTTTCCGCCTGTATAGTTCAGCGGAGATGCGATATATTTTTTTGAAAGACTTATTTTACTTTGCAAATAAAAAGCCTCTCTTCATTGTCAGAATGTTCTGATTTTCCTGTTGTGAATGCTTTTAGCGGCTGGGAAAAAGTATTCACATCGCCCTTGTTTTCAAGCGTTTTCAATATTTGAGAATCTGAAATGCGGGCGTTTGAACGGTCATTTCCTTTTTTTGCCATATTGTTATACGAAACCACAATATATTTTGCCGTGATATTTTTTATTAAATCCTCAAAAGCCGCAGGAGCTTCTCTTGTGCAGTATTTGCTTTTTAAGGCTGTCCTGTCCATTTTCTTTGCGACTCCAAAAACTTCCGGCTTTTCCCAGCGCGCAATGTTTTCTATCAAATGGTAAGCATCGCAATACTGTCTTGAATTATATGGCGGGTCAATGTAGACAACATCTGCGGAAATTTTCTTTACAAGCTCGTTTGTGTCCTCGTTGAAGCAGTGATTGTGTTTCAGGTTTGCATTTGGCTCAGGAACGCACATTGTAAAAGATTCCGGCAGCTCGGCATTTTTCCGGTACGCATCGTAATGTCCACAGGTGTTCGCAATCTTGTCAATTCCATAAAGAAGCGATGTTATGAGCATTGCCCTTTCTCGGATGTTGATTTTACCGGAACGAGATTCGTTTTCAATATTCTCGCGGATAAATCCGATTTTTGAGCAGACTTTATCAGAAAAATAAGTGTCTGAAAAATTCTGCGTCATATAGTTTTCTTCAAACGGAATCTCAGAGTTATAAAGATTTATATAGTTAGCAACTTTTGAGATGTCAAAAACTTCATCAGAAAACCAAGTCAGATGGCAAAGATAATTGCTGTAGAGAATATCGTTTGTATACAGGATTTTATCAGTGTAAGCAGAAGAGACCGCTCCTGTTCCTGCGAAAATATCAGCGAAACTTTCAAAATCACCGCAGTTTTCCGAGATTATCTGCTTTATAAAAGTGAGAATTCTATATTTGTTTCCAAGATAACGGCGGTTGTTGATTTTTGTGTAAAACATAACTTTCTAAAGTCTAGTATACTATATTTCACTGATTATTTGAACATAAAGTTTTTGCGTTTCTAAATTGCGTTGTAAAATATGATGTTTGCATAACAATTCGCTTAGCAATCTACCGTATTTTTCCAACAGATTATCAACCGATTTTTTTCAGAAACATCGCAGGTCAAACTATAAAATCCCGATCTGGCACATTTTCATTGCGTTCAAAGCGTTTTGGTGGCTTTCTGGAGTAACTCCGGCGCAACAGGAAGAATCTACGCAAACCGGAACTTCGGGGAGTTTTGTCTTAAGAAGAAGAGCGTTTGAAATCACACAGATATCCGTGCAAAGTCCGGCAAGCTCTATTTTTTCCAGATTTTCAAGTCCAAAAACATATTCAGCAAGTTCCATTGAACCAAAAGCCGGTTTATTAAAAACCCTTGAACCGCCGACTTCCAGTTTTTCAGAAATCTGCCATCCGGCCGTACCTTCCACGCAGTGAACAACCGGAAGATTTTTGCCTTCCTGAGTCTTCAGATAATTTTCCTGATGCGTATCGCGGGTAAAAACAACAGTTCCTCCAGATTCGCGGTATTCCCTGATTTTAGCCGCTACATTCGGCACAATCTTGACGGCTTCCTCAGTTCCAAGCGCGCCATCTATAAAATCATTCTGCATATCAATTACGATTAAAAGTTTCATTCTTGCTCCGTATCTGTCTGATTTTTTCTGAATTATAACATACGGCTCAAACATTTGTTTAGAGCAATTTTTTTCGTGTTCTATTCGCAAAATGTTTCTATTGTAATTCTATTAAATTTTACCCCAATTCCACATAAAAGGCTAAAATTATCTGAAAAGGCAAATGAAATTGGAGCAACAAAAATCAAAAACAAAAATGCTAAAAAGTTGGATTTATATCTTCCCATGAAATATCTTCATTTACAGCTCTCTTAAACTTTGCGTCTGATTTTTAAAATGTAAAAGGATTTATAAAATTAATCCCATCTGATAATTCGACTCAAAAGTTAATTAAACAACAAAAAAGTCCGATTTCAATAATAGCTTAATTCGATTCCAAAAGCAATTCATAGGCTAATTGAATATATTTAGCAGAAATAAATTTCAATTCTTCTATGTTTTCAATGTCCCCCTCAAATGATTCTATTTTTTTTCTTTCAGCATTATCTATTACATAAGGTTCTATATAAGTAAATTTTTCTGCATAACCAGAAAACTTTCTATCTGAAAAAGTAATTGAATAGTGAATTTTATATAAGGAAGAATAGAAATAAAGCTCAACTTGATTATCGGTTCTTTCTGTATTTATGTATACTTCACCAATTCCATTTGCATTTGAAATATAATCCGCTAAATCATATTCAAATTTTGTATAACCGCTAAGTTCTGAATACTTTTTTAAAGAAAAAATATTCATACAAGATAAAAATACTAACAAAACTATAACTATTTTTTTATTTAACATTGACATAGCCATTCTTTGTTTCATCTTTTTCCTTTTTAGTTCTTAACTGTTTAGTTGTTAATCCAAAAGTCTTTTGGAAATGGGGCAAGTCTGGGAAATCTGCCCATTCTGCACCAGCTTCAAAACCTTGATTTTTTCCCTCGGCAATTACTTTTTTCCATTCTTCAGAATCTTGTTTCCATGTTTTTTTATTATCTTTATCATAAACTGTAAGGTCAAAAGCTAGTCCAAAATTATGGTAGCTCTGACCTTCTCTTGCATTTGTTACGACCTTTGATTGATCTGAAACTTCACCTTTGTCATTTCTTCCTTTTGCAAATAAAATATCCTGTTCCTCGTACGTTCTAAGAGCCAAGGTTATTTCAACCTTCACTCCATCTTTTTTAAGATTCTGTAGCATAGTCTTTACCGAATCTCTTATATCAGGATGCAAAGTGTTTATTTTATTAATATCATATTGTGATAGCTCCTTGGAAACATCATCTTTTCCATTTTGATTAACTATCACATTTACTCCTTTCGGCATATCCCTGACACCCAGCGAGTATTTTTTGTTCAGCTGTCCGCAGATTTCCGCAAGCCGGGCTAGCTTCTCGGATGACGCCTCGTCTATGAACGACGGCTCCTTTGCCGCTTCCTCTGCCATATGAAATCCCCGTTTTCTTCCCGCCGTTCATAGGCAAGAAGAAACCTGTAGTATTACACTAGCTGATGAACGAATTACGGTTATTATGAATGAAATTGAACAAACGATAAAGAAGAATGAGGGAATACCGGAGGCTTTTCAGCATCTTTCAGACCTTATAATCAATAATGCTAGAGAAGAACAAAAGCCTCTTGAACAGGCAATAGCGGCAAAGAAAAAAGGAATTGCGGTTATCCAGACAAACTTAAAAAAGAAAATGGGAGCCCAGTATTCAGATAAAGAAGATTGTTTATCAAAATTATCCCAAAGAGAAAGCGTGTTAAAGGATAAAATTGAAAATCTCTATAAAGAACGTGAAACTTTAATTGAGCTGTACAAGAGACAGTATATTCAGCAGAAATGTCAGTTACAAAGTATCCCTAAGCTTGCAAAAGAGCTGTTTAGAAGCATTATGGAAAATACCACAATTTAGATGATATAATAGGATTTGACATGTTTGGAAAGAAAAAGACGACGGAAAAGAAAACCTCCTTAAATAAAAGTTCAACTAAGAAGCCTGCTGCTAAAAAGCCTGCGACTAAAACGACAAAGGCTGTTTCAAAGACTCAGACACAAGAACTTGCAGAATATATCAGACAAAAACAGCCTGCAGAACCTGAGTTTCAGTATATTGCCAATGAAGACCATTACGATAAAATAATCGAAAAAATCAAGGACTGCAAAAAAACTCTCTGGATTGGTACTGCTGATATAAAAGACCTGTATGTAAAAGACGGACGCAGTACAAAACCACTTCTTGAAGTACTTTCCGACCTTGCCAAACGCGGAGTTGAAATCCGTCTGATTCACGCAAAAGAACCGGGGCCTGCTTTCCGCCAGGATTTTGACAAATACCCAGCCTTAATTGATGGAATGGAACGAGTCCTCTGTCCTCGCGTTCATTTCAAAATCATTGTTTTTGATTTGAAAACTGCATATGTCGGTTCTGCTAACCTCACCGGAGCCGGACTCGGTATGAAAGGGGCTGTCCTAGAAGTTATTAACAGACTTCAAAAAGGGCGGCCTTTTTTATGTTAAATGAATTTTGTAGATTTTCGTTTATTGTTTTTTTTCTTAGGTGTTCATTAATCGAATCAGCTGCCTGAAATCATATCCCAGCATCAATAATCCCCATTCAATTCCAACTTTTTCTTTTCCCCGAAGATGAAATCGCCTGAAGCCTAAATTGCCTTTTGTCTGTCCAAAGACAGTTTCACATTCAGTGGAACGCTTTTTCATGAGAGTTTTATATTCTTCACTGGAAATAAGATTGTAAATTTAAAATAATCAGGGCTGCCCATTTCTTTTTGGACAGCCCCCATTTCCTTTCTTGACACCAGATATGCTTTTCTTTCGGAATCCGATAAGCAGACTTATTAGCAGTTAATAAGCATAACTTTCGACCATCAAAAGGCAGAAGTATTACCATATTTTACATACAGTCTGTGCAGGAGATTCTCCAATCAAGCTGGATAATGACATTAACTTTTAAAACTTTACATATATACAGTAGTATTAAAGTATGCTATAGTAATTCTATTGGAAGTGCCTGATTTCTAAGCCGGCGTCTCCCGAACTCAAACCAGCTTGCTGGAATCTTGAAAACCGGGAGGACTTGCAAGGATGACGATTTACGAAGTTGTTTCGCTGGCTATTAATTTAGCCATTCTGATTCTTGAAGCCCTTTCTTACCTAAAAAATAAGAAGAGTTAAAAAGTAAAGCCGCCCATTCGTTTGATCACACTGGACGGCTTTTAAGTTAAACAGTGGAGACGACCGACAGAAATCGGGCATTTCCTTTATTTCAATATACTACAGAAAAACATTTCCGTCAAACAGTCCTATTCTTGCATCGCAAAACTTCGCCTAGCAAAAAGAGGCTTTTTCTATTAGAATAAGGACATCTAAAAAACTGCAAGGAGCTTGGCTTGGCTGACTATCATAAATTTCCTGATGCCCCGGAAGGAACTCCGGTTAGCAATTTTGTTCATCTTCACGTCCATTCAGACTATTCAATTCTGGACGGCGCAAGCAAGATTGACACGCTTGTTGCAAGGGCAAAAGAGCTTAACATGCCGGCGCTGGCTCTTACTGACCACGGCAATATGTTCGGCTCGCTCAACTTTGAAAAGCTCTGCCATGTAAACGGAATAAATCCGATTGTAGGCGAAGAATTTTATGTTGCCTGGGGAAGCCACACAGAGCACAACGATGTTCCGTTCGGGCGAAATGGAAAAAACAGCCACTACTTTCACCTTATTCTTTTGTGCGAAAATCAGACTGGCTACAAAAACATGTCATGGCTTTCTTCAATCGCATATACAGAAGGACTTTACTACGGAAAACCAAGAATAGACTTTGAGCTTCTAAAAAAGTACCACGAAGGACTTATCTGCCTTAGCGCGTGTATTCAGGGCGAGCTTCCGCAATTGCTTTTAAATGGAAGGGAAGAAGACGCATACCGGGTTGCAAAGGAATACAAGGAGCTTTTCGGACCGGACCGCTACTACATAGAAATCCAAGACCACGGACTTGACGAGCAAAAAGAAGTCGCAGTCAAGCTCATAAAGCTTTCCAAAGACCTGGATATTCCGCTTGTTCTTACAAACGATGTTCATTACTGCAACAAGGACGATGCAGAAGCCCAGGACGCTTTAAGGTGCATTGGATTCAAGAAACTTTTGGACGAGCCTCATCAGACAATGGGCGGCGGAAGAAAAGAATGGTACTTAAAGACAGAGCAGGAAATGTCAATTCTTTTTCCGAACTACCCTGAGGCAATGGCGAACACTATAAAAATCGCCAATATGTGCAACCTTACAATTCATCAGTACACAACGCCGGAACTAAAAGGCTGCCTTCCGCGTTTTTCCCTTCCAATCGAATTTCAAAAGCACGAAGACTACACGGAAAATCAGGACGACTACGTGCGCTGCCTTGTAGAAAAAGGTCTCAGAGTGCGCTACCCTGAAATCACGCAGGCAATAAGGCGGCGATGCGAATATGAGCTTGGAATTATCTTTAAGATGGGATTTTCTGGCTACTTCCTGATTGTCTGGGAATTCATAAACTGGGCAAAAGAACACGGCATTCCGATTGGTCCGGGACGCGGTTCAGGAGCAGGTTCCCTTGTCGCATACTGCATGACTATAACAGACATTGACCCGTTCAGGTTCAAGCTGATTTTTGAGCGTTTCTTAAATCCAGAGCGCGTTTCCATGCCGGATTTTGATATAGACATGGACTTCGATTTTAGGCAGAACATCATTCAGCACACAAGAGAAACTTACGGAGAGCCTCAAGTCGGTCACATTGTAACGTTTGGAACATTAAAGCCCAAGAACTGTCTTGCCGATGTTGGGCGAATTCTGAACATTCCGCTTTCAATTGTTACAAAAGTAAAAGCCTGTATTCCAGACAATCCAAAGGCAAAACTGAAAAACGCGCTTGAGCCGCCCACAGATAAATTTCCAGACGGCGGACAGCTTATTCCTGTCAGCGAAAATCCAGAGGCGACAATCGGACTTGACAAAAAAACTTTTGACCGTTGGATTGCTCTTTGCAAAAAACTTGAAGGCTTAATCAGAAACACTGGACTTCACGCTTCGGGAATGGTAATCGGACTCACTGCCCTTCCTGACTGGGCGCCGGTTTTTAAAGATCCAAAGACAGGCGAAGTCGCGGTTCAGTACACAATGGACATAATCGAGCCGTGCGGACTTGTAAAATTCGACTACCTTGGACTTAAGACACTTTCTTTAATCCGCTACGCCGAAAACATAATCAACAAGCACAAAAAGCCAGACGAGCCGGAATTCAAGACAGAAAACGTAAGCGAAACTGATTCCGAGACATTCGACTTGTTCTGCCGAGGAGACTCTGTTGCAATCTTCCAGTTTGAATCCCCGGGAATGCAGAAAATATTGCGCCAGTGCCAGCCAAGATGCGTGGAAGAGCTTGTCGCCTTGAACGCGCTTTACCGTCCGGGTCCGCTTGACTACATTCCGCAGTACATAGAAGGCAAATGGAAGCCAGAAACCGTTCACTATCCAGATCCGTGTCTTGAAGGAATCCTAAAGGAAACCTACGGCGTTATGGTTTATCAGGAACAGGTTATGCAGGTTGCGCAGAAGATTGCAGGCTTTTCTCTCGGCGGCGCGGATATGCTTAGACGTGCCATGGGAAAAAAGAAGCTTGAAGTCCTCATGGGCAAAAAAGTTGAATTTGAAGAAGGCGCAATAAAGCAAGGCTACACAAAAGAACACGCTGATGAAATTTTTGACATAATGGTGCCGTTTGCTGGCTACGGATTTAACAAGTCCCATGCGGCGGCTTACGCAGTTCTTGCATACAGAACTGGCTGGCTTAAAACCCATAAGAAAGCTGAATTCATGGCGGCAAACCTGACCAACGAAATCACTTCCACAGACACTCTTCCTGAATACATTGAAGAAGCGCGGAAAATGGGAATTCCAGTTGATCCGCCGGACGTAAACCGTTCCGACTCAATTTTTGATGTTATCGACGGACATATTGTGTTCGGTCTTAAGGGAATAAAAGGAATGGGCGAAGGCGCCGCAAGAGCTATTGTTGAAGAGCGCGAGGAAAACGGACCTTATAAATCGTTTGTGGATTTTATTGAACGGCTGAGCAGCAAAGACGTAAACAAAAAAGCTATAGAAGTCCTTATAAAAACCGGCGCATTCGATAACTTGGGACAAAACCGCGCAACTCTCACCATGAACTTTGAGCGCGTAATTGAATACGAAGATAAAAAGAACGCTTCCAAGGAATACGGGCAGGCAAGTCTTTTTGAAGATGCCGGAATAAAAGAATTCGAAGACTTCAAATTTGAAGAATGCGAAGACCTTCCAAAAATGGAGCGCCTTAACATGGAAAAAGAACTCATAGGCTGCTTTGTTTCCGGGCATCCTTTGGACGACTACAAAACCGCAATAGAAACCTGCGCAACCTGCAACAGCGAAAATATCGAACGCTGGGCAAAAATAGACAAGGCAGAAAAAGCGTCTTTGGAAGCAACCGGAAGATCATCTTGGCAATCAAGAAATTCCGGCAAAACGTACATTGCAATCGGAATGCTTCAAGATTTAAAAATCATAATGACAAAAAAAGGCAAGCAGATGGCATTTGCAAAACTCGCCGACTACAAGGGATTTATTGACGTAACGTTCTTTCCTCCTGTTTGGGAAAAATATTCAAGCCAGATTGAAGCCGAAAAAGTTTACGCATTCAAGGGCAAAGTTGACGGCAAAAGGGAAGTTCCAAGTTTTCTTGTAGAATCAATTGAAGATATTGCAACTTTGCAGCAAAAGGCAATTTCAAGCATCCATATTCAGCTTGAGCAAGGTTTTTCTTCTGTAAAAGAAATCGCGCCGCTTAGAGATATTTTGTTTGGCGGAACAGGAACTTTGTTAGTATATTTTCATATAGAAATAGACGGAAAAACTTATATTGTAAAGGCAAACACTCAGCTGACCGTTCCAAACACAAAGGAATACATAGACAGCCTAAAAGATATTTCCGGAGTTAATGAAGTCTGGACTGAATAATGGCACAGGAGGTTTTACGCCATGTTTATCTTAAGAATAATTTCAGCATTTTTATCGCTATATTCTCTTTTATGTCTTTTGCGAATAATAATCACTTGGATTCCAAATTATTCATACAGCAAACCGGCGGATATTCTAGCTCAAATATGCGATCCATACATGAATCTTTTCCGCGGAATAAAATGGCTTAGATTCGGAAGCTTTGACTTTAGTCCCGCGCTTGCGTTATGCATTTTGGGCGCAGGCTCGCAGCTTTTTTCTAGCCTTGCAAACGGAGGCTACATAAATCTCCAGATGATTCTGACAATAATTCTTGAAATTTTCTTTTCAATTCTGTCATCGCTCATTTTCTTTTTAATAATCCTTTTTGCAATACGGCTCATTTTGATAATGATAAACAGAGATTCGTACAACACAAGCGGATTCATGGCAAATCAGATTGACAGTTCAATTTCATCGATTGTCTACAGAATCGCAAGAACATTCGCAATGGGCAGACGCATAACTTACAAAGCCGCTTTGATAATTTCAATAATCGCGCTTTTATTTTTGCAGTTTGCCTTAAGAATTCTTTTAGCTTTTATTTTGTCAATAATTTTGTAAATGATTCTTTCTGAACTTGGAGCCGCTGTAGAAACACTTTCCGGTGTAGGTCCGGCAGCGGCAAAAAAATTCGCCAGCCTGAATATTTTCACAGTGGCCGATTTGCTTTCTGTTTTTCCGCGCGACTACGAAGACAGAACAAAACGGATTCCGCTAAGAGATTACGTAAATTTTCCAAAAGTCCACACAATCTGCAAAGTAACGGCTCACCAGTGGTTTGGCTACGGCAAAATGAAAACCTTAAAAATCGCAATAACCGACGGAAGCGCAAACGCTTGGCTTGTCGCATTCAACCGGGACTTTCTTGAAAAATATCTGCCAGAAGGAAGCATCATCGCCGTAACTGGAAAATTTGAAACAAAATACAACGAGCTTCAGTCTTCATCTTTTGAAGCGTCAAGAATTTCATTCGACGGAAATTTAGCGGACTTTGAAAATATTCCAGTTCCAGACAGTGCGGTAATTCCAATCTATCCGCTTACAGAAGGACTCACTCAAAAAGTCTACAGAAAAACTGTTGCACAAGCGTTAAAGCAATACGCAAAAAACATAAGCAACGAAATTCCAGACAAAATCATAAAAGAACGGAATCTTTTAAATAAAAGCGAAGCGATTCTTTTTGTCCACCAGCCGCAAACTTTGAATCAGGCGCAGGAAGCTAGAAAAACTTTAATTTACGAAGAGCTTTACCTTTTTGAATACAAAATGCTAGAACGCGCTCTTATGCACCGCGGAACCTTGCCTTCGCAGGATTTTATTCCAGAAGCATATCCGTACTTTTCCACACCAGATTCAGAAACAGGTCTTGAGCAGATAAAAGATGAATTCCAGAAAAGCCTTTCGCCTCGTCAGAAACAGATTTTCAGCAGCTTGAATTTTGAACTTACATTGGATCAGATGAATTCAATTTTAGAAATGAACCGCGATATTGACAAAAGCCAGACGGAATGCAACACAATGCTGAACGCTCCACAAAAACTTTCAAAGCCTCCGTTTTCCATGCAGCGGCTTTTGCAAGGAGATGTCGGCTCCGGAAAAACGCTTGTATCCTTTTTTGTCTGCGCACGTACAATTGACTACGGCGGACAATGCGCAATTCTCGCTCCCACAGAACTTCTTGCCCGCCAGCACGCAGAAAACGCCGCGAAACTTTTAGAGCCAGCCGGAATCAAAACTGCATTTCTCACAGGAAATTTAAAAGCCTCTGGCAGGCAGTCTCTTTTAAATGCTCTTAGAGACGGAAATATTGACATTGTAATTGGAACCCATGCGCTTTTCAGCAGAAACACGCAGTACAAAAATCTTCAGCTTGCGGTAATAGACGAGCAACATAGATTCGGAGTAACGCAAAGAGAATCGATTATTTCAAAAGGAAGAATCTCATTCAAGCACATGGCGCATTCTCCGGATCTTTTAATGATGAGCGCGACACCAATTCCGCAGACATTGGCACTGACTGCATTCGGTGATCTTGACATAAGCGTAATAAAAACCATGCCAAAAGGAAGGCTTCCTGTAAAAACTTATCTTACAGTTTTCGGAAATGAACGCAACGTCTACGAAGCCATAAGAAAAGAGCTGAATTCAGGTCATCAGGCATATTTTGTTTACCCAAGAATCGCAGAAAATCCGCAGGCAGAACAAACTGAAAAAACTTCGCTAAAATCTGCGGAAGAAATGTTCGATTTTCTTTCAAAAGAAGTTTATCCGAATTTCAAATGTGCACTTATCCACGGAAAAACTGACGATGAACAGCAGGCTGAAATACTAAAAAAATTTTCAAGCGGAAATATTCAAGTTCTTGTTGCAACAACAGTTGTAGAAGTCGGAGTCGATGTTCCAAACGCAACCTGTATTGCAATTGAACACGCAGAACGGTTTGGTCTTGCGGAACTTCATCAGCTTCGCGGAAGAGTCGGGCGAGGAAAATTCCAGTCATACTGCTTCTTAACTTACAGCAAAAATATCACCGAAACTGGAATCTCGCGGTTAAAGGCACTGCACCAAAGTAACGATGGATTTTTCATTGCGGAAGAAGATTTAAAGCTGCGTGGTCCTGGAGAAGTCTTTGGAACAGCCCAGTCAGGATATTTTGCATTGAACATAGCCGACTTAAGCCGTGATAAAGAAATTCTCAAGACCGCACGTTACGACGCTTTATGCCAGCTTAAGCAACGTAATCCTTAAGAGAAATATCGCAGATTTTGTTTGCACGGATTTTTGCAATCGCATGTTTTTCAATCTGGCGAACACGTTCTCTTGAAAGATTCATTTTCTCGCCGACTTCTTTCAATGTTCTTTCGCCTTGACCATTAAGACCATAGCGCATATTAAGAACTTCAACTGATTTTTTATCCAAGCCGACAAAAGCCTTGTCAATTTCAGTTTTCAAAGAAGCATCGATAGCTGCATCTTCCGGCGTAAAAGTTCCGGCAGAAACTGTGTCAACAAGCGCAGTATCAGAATCGCCGCTGATAGGAGAATCCAAGCTTATCATTTCCTGCGAAATATTAAGCATTTCTCTTATATGGTGCTTTGTCATTCCAAGTTTGAGCGCAACTTCTTCAAGTTCTTCTTCCTCTGATTTTTTTCCATGCGGATTTACGCTGTGACACGCTCTTTTTATTTCAGTAAGCTCAGCATCTTTATTTACAGGCAGACGGATCGGGCGGCCAAAATCAACAATCGCTTTCATTATGCTCTGGCGAATCCACCAGACAGCATAAGATATAAAATGGTAGCCTTTGCTTACATCAAAATGGTCGAGAGCCTTCATAAGTCCAAGATAGCCTTCACTTATCAAATCTTCGTATTCAAGACCTTTGTTCAAATACTGTGAAGCAATTTTTATAACAAAGCGCATATTGGAAGTCAAAAGTTTATCTCTTGCGGCTTTGTCTCCAGCAGCAGCTCTTGTTGCAAGCTGAATTTCTTCGTCATTTGTAAGAAGAGGAATTTTCTTTATTTCATTCAGATGAATCCTCACAACGTCCAAATCTTTTGCTGAAACACTAGTCATTTTCTTGCCTCCATTATGCTTTTATTTACTTAATAACTAGCATAAAACGTGCCAAGCTGTATGAGAATTATATAAAAACAAGAAAAATTTTAAAAATAAGTGAGTTTTTTAATTTCAATAGTAAAAAAGCTGATTAAAATGTGGCTTTTCAGATTTTAAGAGTTTTTAAAACAAAAGGGCTGTATCAAAATGATACAACCCATAAAGTGTTGATTAAAAGCGAGCCAAAATGACCCACATAAAATAAAAAATTACTCCACAACAGCAATAATGTCGCAGTTTTTAAGAATGAGGTAGTCTTCACCATCAATCTTAATTCCTGTTCCAGCGTACTTATCATACAAAATCTTTTCACCAGGCTTTACAGTGATTTTTTCCTTCTCAGTTCCCGGTCCAACAGCCTCAACAACAGCCTGCTGGGTTTTTTCCTGTGCTGTGTCTGGAATAATAAGACCGCCAGCTGTTTTTGTTTCTGCGGCAACCTGCTTTACCAAAACTCTGTCTGCCAATGGCTTTACTTTCATTTAAATCCTCCAAATCTATATTTGAAAATTTTTTAAAATTTTGAGCGGACAACATAAATCAATTGCGCTCTTTTTTTTATACTATAAAAATACAAATTTTTTCCCTGAAAGTCAAATTCTATAGAAAATAAGTTTCATTTTTCCGCCTGAATTTTTTTCTGAAGCAAACGAGCTTTGTTATTTTCAGAATCCAATGAAAGCGCGTATTTTAAAGCTCTTGAAGCACCATACAAATTTCCTTGCTTCCATTCAAGCTGCGCAATTCTAAACAAAATTTCAGACTTTTCTTTTCCTTCAGATGATTTTGCGGAAGCCGTGTTAAGCGAATCCAAAGCTTCCGGCAGACGGTCAACACTGGCATACAAAACGCCAAGATTGACAAACGCATTTATAATTGAAGAATTTTTTGAAGAAGAATTTAATGCGACAATCCGATTTCCATAATTTTCCGCGATAAAATTGTAAAGAGAAATCCCAGATTTAAAGTTTCCCTTTTTACAGGCAAACCAGGCGCAAAGCTCACATTCCCAAAGCTCAAGATTTTCCGGCGAATCTTCAGGCAAAAAATCATACTTCGACTTGTAATACGAATCAAAAAGAGTTTCCGCATCCGACTCGGAATTTTCATTTAAAAGAGAAAAAACGCAGTGCTTTAAAACAGATTCAGGATAAATATTTTCCGCGGAAACATTTTTTTCAAGCATCAGCCAAATGTCAGAAACAGGCTTTTCAGTTTTATCAAGTTTATTTTTTTGAGCAACAAGCGCGTCTTTTAAAACCAAGGCTTCTGAACTTTGGGATGCAATAATAGAATCCAGTTTTTCAAGAACGGAATCAAACGGCACAACCGGAACTTTGGCTTTTTTTTCCATGCTCAAAGTTTTTAATCCGGCGTTTCTAATTTTTTGAGAAAGAAAATCTTCATGCTGATTTTTTATCTGTTCAAGTGAAAATTCTCCAAGAGCCGCAAGTCCAGGCAAATAATCAGGAAAATTAGCAGAAAGAAATTCGAGTAGTTTTTGCTCAGTTTCAAAGTTTCCATTCCGCTTGGCAAACATTGCGCTGTTCATGTATATTTGCGGCGGAATCTTTGAAAAATTCTGAATAAGATTTTGACGAATTTCCTCGGAAGAATTTTCTTCGCCTTCAATATAAAATCCATCTGATTCAAGAGAAAGGATTTCAGTTTTTGTGGGCAAATCAGTTTTTTCCGCAAACGAAGCAAGTCTTGAGCTGTCTTCCAAAACGGCAATGCTTTCCGCATAAAGCCCTGAATCAAAAAAAACACAGCCCCAAAAAAGGCTTTCCTTATTGCTAGAAATTTTCTTTGGATATAAAGCCACTGCATTTTTAAATTCACCGCCACGCATAAAAATTGAAGCAGCATTAAAAATCCAGAGGGTTTCATCCGAACCATCAAAAGCATTTTTGTACACAGAAATAAAATCCGGACTGCAAAAAATTTCTTTTATTTCTTCCGAAGTTTTTATTTCCGCAGATTTATTTTTCTTTTTTTGAGAAACAGAATTGAATGCCGATTCCAAAACAGGCTCGCCCTTTTCTATAGCAACCAAAGCTTTTTTTAAAACGCATTCTGCATAAATCGAAGAATATCTGGAATCTTTTAAACAAAGTGAAATTTGAAACGCTTCTTCAAGACGATTTTTTCTCAAAAGAAAATTCGCATACACAGCGGAAAGCTCAGGATTTTTGGGATTTTTTTTAAGACTTTTTTTTAAAACTCGTTCCGCTAATTTTGCTTCGCCAAGGAAAAAATAGCGTTTTGCAATTCCAAGGAATTCATAAGAAGCGTAGGCTTTTTTTTCAAGTTTTTTTAGGGATTTTAAAGCGTCTTCCACGGAATTCTGAGAAACAGCGACATCAACAGAATCCAGCGCGGAAGTAAAAGATGAACCTTCAGAATGAGATGAGCATGAACAAACTAAAACTGCAGCCAAGCAACACAAAGCCGCAATGCAGATTGATTTTTTGCTCACGCTACCTCTTCTTTGCTGATTGTATCAAGAATTGCATTTATAAATCTAAAAGAATCGTCTGTTCCAAATTCTTTTGAAATTGCAATGGCTTCATCAATAATTATTGTGGGCTTAAGTTCTTTTTGATAAAGCAATGCAAAAACGCTGATACGCAAAATGGAAAGTGTAACTCTGTTCAAGCGGTCAAAATTCCAATTCGCAGTCAAATGCGCCTTTATTTTTTCATCAATTTCCTGAATATGATTTATTGTTCCTGAAATCAGCAAACGTGCAAAATCATAGGACTCAGCCCGCGACTGGGAAAAATCTTCAGTTTCAGAAGTTTCCGTTACAGTTTCGGGCAGGACAAATTTTCCACTTGGATTATTTTCAGAATCTTCTTTCAGCCATTCAAGCTTCAGCAAATCCTCAAGAGAGGCCTTGCCGACATCATAGGAATAGAGAGCCTGAACCGCAAAAATACGACCGTTTCTTCTGGACACAACAAACTCCTATTGCCAATTAAGGAGCTTTTTAAGAGCATCGCCAGTTTTTTTGCGGTCAACATTTGAAGGAATATCAAGCGATTTTGAAATTTCCTGAGCGGCTTCTGTAAAATACTGGCTCTGTTTCTGAGAAGTAATGTTGCGCTTCAAATAATCGTATACAGTTACAGTTGTTTCTGGCTGAACAACATCGCTGATTGAAAGCATTTTTGCATCGTACCTTTTTAGAACAGCATAAAACTGGAAGTCGGAAGCAGTTTCTGTAACTTCAGAAAGATAGCCAGCGGATTTTCCAAAAAGCTCATTAAGCTTGTCAATTGACCATCCAAGCTGCTGAGCTTGCTGAGCCGTTTTTGCAACTGTAATGTCGCCAGCTCTGTAATTAGTTCCGTTTTCGTTTGAATTTTTAATTTCTTCTAATTTCTTTGAATCGCCTTTGTATTTATTTCTTAAATCTGTTGCCAAAGCACGAGCCGCCATATCATTGCTTCCCTTTGGAACCATAACAAGGAAAAGTTTCATCATGTCGTTCCAAACAAAAGTTGACTTATTCATTTCATAAGCATTGCGGATTTCTTCATCAGTTGCTGCCACTGCCTGAATTTCAGACTGCTTTTTTGAAAATACATATTGCTGAATAATAAGCTGATTTTTCAAGTAAGCCTTATATTCAGACTTTGACATTCCGCTATATTCTTTTATATAGTCATCCAAGGATTTTCCTGTCTGCTTTTTAATCAAGTCTTCAAGCTGAGCTTCTGAAACACGAGTGCCAAGCTGCTGGCTAAATGTATTCAAGAAAGCATCATCAACCTGACTGTCTGTAACAGAAAGTCCTTCTTTTGCCGCTGCCTGAGTAATCAGTTTTTCAGCGATAAGATTTTCCAAGAGAGCCTGCTTCTGCTCAATAGGAAGAGATTCCATTCCGTACTGCTTCTGAATGAAATTTGCGCGTATTTTTAGCTGCTTTACAGTAATTGTTTCTGATTTATTAAGTTTTACAACTGCAAGTGGCTGCAAATCACTTTGGGCAAATGCTCCTAATGCAGCAAAGAAAATCAATAGTCCAATAGAAAATTTTTTCATGAAAATTCATCCTTTTAATTCATTTATTAATAAACAGTTATTATTATGTTCGGTTACACAGTTATTTTTCCAACGGAAGTCCACCGGAAATTACAGCCCTGATTCTGCGTACTCCTGCGGAAGATGACTGTTCCTTCTGGATTTTGAATTCGCCGATCTGCGCCGTGTGCTGGACGTGCGGTCCGCCGCAGACTTCCTTGCTGAACCAGTTGTCCTTTTCGCCGATTGTGTAGACCTTCACATCCTCGCCGTATTTGTTCGTGAACAGTGCGCGCGCCCCTTCTGCCGTCGCCTTTTCAAGCGGCATGACTTCCATCGTAACAGGCAAATCTTTTTTAATCTGCTCGTTCACAATGTCCTCGACCTTCTGGATTTCCTCTTTTGTCATCGGGCGGTCAAACGTGAAGTCAAATCTCATACGCTCATTCGTGATGTTCGAGCCTTTCTGCGCGACTTTGTCTCCAAGAACATTGACAAGCGCCTGCTGAAGCAGGTGGGTAGCCGTGTGATATTTTGTGGTTGTGTCCGACTGTTCGGCAAGTCCGCCCTTGGCAGCACCTGCATCCTGAGTTTTTGAAGCCTCCTGATGCTTGCGCTCGGCTTCCTTGAATCCCTCGACATCGACGGTGAATCCGTTTTCGGCACCAAGTTCCTGAGTAAGTTCAAGCGGGAATCCGAATGTGTCGTAAAGCCTGAATGCGATTTTGCCTGAAATTTCCTTCTTGGGATTTTTCATCAGGTTCGGAAGAAGCTTCTGGAATTCCGCCTCGCCTTTGCGCAAAGTGTCGCGGAATTTATTTTCCTCCGCGGAAAGTTCCGTGCAAATCTTTTCCTTGTTCTGCTCAAGCTCCGGATATGCGCACTTGAAATTTTCGATTACTGCCTGTGCAATATCCGCAAGGAAATTCTTTTCGATTCCGAGCTTCATTCCGTGGCGGACTGCACGGCGGATCAGACGGCGGAGAACGTAGCCCGCACCGATATTTGAAGGAGAAACACCTTTCTGGTCGCCAAGAATAAAAACCGCCGAGCGGGAATGGTCTGCGATGATCCGGACGCTTCTGTCCTTTTCCTCATCCGTGCCGTATTTATAGGAAGAAAGCTCCTCGATTTTTGCAATAATCGGCTGGAAAACCTCGGTAAGATAGACAGATGTTTTTCCCTGCAGGATACAGTTTGTGCGCTCAAGACCCATTCCGGTATCGACATTTTTCTTTGGAAGCG
>OIWU01001628.1_pt1 | contig 21321 bp, 26 predicted proteins | sample 1587711 | NCBI WGS metagenome assembly OIWU01 (sample SAMEA3888909, study PRJEB22519) | human gut metagenome | biome: human gut; feature: human-associated habitat; material: faeces | place: Denmark | collected 2010 | reverse complement strand
CTGGAGTCCACCAACAAGGACGTGGCGCGCCGCCTTATCGACTTCCTGTCCGGCGTGGCCTACGCCGGCGAGGGCAAGATCAAGAAGGTCGCCGCCAACACCTACATCATCACCCCCTATTCCGTGGACATCATGGGTGATCTCATCGACGAGCTGGAAAACAACGGCTTGTATCTGTAAACTATAAATAACAACGGAGGGATCGGTATGTTTACACCGCAGGAAGTTTCCGAAAAAGTATTTCCCAAGGCGTCGTTCGGCAGCGGCGGATACAGTATGGCGTCCGTGGACGAGTTTCTGGACGCGCTGACCGAGGACTACACCGCGCTGTTCAAGGAGAACGTCACCCTGAAGGCCAAGCTGAAGGTGCTGGCCGAGAAGGTGGAGGAATATCGCTCCACCGAGGAGGCCATGCGTCAGGCGCTGCTGACGGCGCAGAAGATGGCCGCCAAGCTGGTGCAGGACGCGCAGGTGGAGAAGGAGAAGATCCTCTCCGATGCCCGGGCGGAAGCCCAGCAGGAGATCCACCGGTTGGACGACGAGCGGCAGGCGGCGGAGCGGAAGCTGCAATACGCCCAGGAAAAGACCGCCGAGTTCATCCGCCGCAGCGAGGAGCTGTGCAAGGCGCACAGCGCGTTCCTGCTGTCCCTGCCGGAGCTGGACTTCGCGCCGGAGAAGCCCGCCGCCGCGCCTGCGGCAGCGCCCAAGGACGACGTGGTGTCCTCCATCGAGCAGGATATCCTCAGCCACTACACCGAGGCAGAGGCGGAGAAGCCCGCCCCGGCCGTCACCGACGAGCCGACCATCAAAATGCCGCCCATAGACGGCAGCGCCATCCCCAGCGATTTCCGCCTGAGTCTGGACGAGCTGAAGTTCGGCCGCAACTACGACGGGGACAAGTAACAACGGATACGAATAAAAGGCGGCCTTGCGCCGCCTTTTTCCTACGGAGGAGAAGCCATGACAAAGCCCATCATCGCCCTGCTGTACGATTTTGACAAGACCCTCTGCACCACCGACATGGAGGACTACGCCTTCATCCCCGCCCTGGGCTATACCCCCGCCCAGTTCTGGAGCAAGGCCAACACCTTCGGCCGGGAGAACCGCATGGACGGCCTGCTGGCGTATATGTACACCATGATGGCCGAGTGCCGCGCCCAGGGCAGGGTGCTCAAGCGGGACTTTCTGGTGCAGTGCGGCCGCAGCATGGAGCTGTTCCCCGGCGTGCGGGAGTGGTTCGCCCGCATCAATGCCTTCGGCGAGAGGCTGGGCGTGGAGGTGGAGCACTATGTGCTGTCCTCCGGCCTGAAGGAGATCATCGAGGGCAGCGGCATCGCCCACGAGTTCAAGCAGATCTACGCCTGCGAGTTCTATTATGACGAGAGCGGTGCCGCCTGCTGGCCGAAGCTGGACGTCAACTTCACCAACAAGACCCAGTTCGTCTACCGCATCAACAAGGGCGTGCTGGATGTGGCGGACGACAAGACGCTGAACGACTCCATGCCCGACGACAGCAAGCGGGTGCCCTTCACCAACATGATCTATGTGGGCGACGGCCTTTCCGACGTGCCCTGCATGAAGATGATGCGCGCCTACGGCGGGCAGGCCATCGCCGTGTACCAGAGCGGCAACCGCGCCGGCGTGGAGGATCTGCTGGCCAAGGGGCGGGTGGACTTCATGTTCCCCGCCGACTACCGGGAGGGCGCCGGGCTGGACGTAACGGTGCGGAACATCATCCGAAAAATGGCCATCAGCGACGCGCTGACGGCGGAGAACGTCCGCCAGCTGCAGGCCATCGGCCACGGCGAGGTGCCCGGTCAGGCGGGCTTGTTCGAGTGACGCAGAAAGGGCGCTATAACGCAGAAAGACCGGCGCAAGCCGGTCTTTCCGCGTCATAGAAAAGAGCCGTTTACAGATTCTTCTCGTAGGACTCGATCATCTTCTTGAACGTGTGACCCGTAAAAACTTCGGGATCACCAGCCGGTGAAAACGCCGCAACTGATTGCGGTACAACAGCTTGCGCTGCTGCCTGACACCGCAGGCTTTGCAGGTGCTTTTCACAGCTCTCACCGGTGAAAATCTTGATGTCCAGCCGCAGAGAGCCGTCCTCCTCCGGCGTGGCAAAGATCTTGTCGATATACCGGGTGACAAATTCCTTGGTTATCACACCCTTGGCGGCATCCTTCTGGGCGTTACGCAGGACGGTGCGAATCGTATCCAGCTGCTGCTTTAGGCTGCCGGTGGATTCCTGCTGTGTAAGCGCCTCTGCCAACTGCGTTTGCAGTTCCTTTGCTTCAGTGGAGCATTTCTTGTTCATAGCGAGAAAATCTGCATCATCCAGCTTTCCTTGGGCGTTATAAGTCAGCAGCTTCATGCGCTTCTGCTCCACGGTTTCCAGCTGCTTTTGCAGCGAGGCGATCTGCTTATCCAGCTTACCGCCACAGTTCAGAGATTTATATAATTCTACATATTCTTCGATCAGCGCCTCTGCGCTGGCCTCCGTATCGCGGAACACATCCAGCAGCAGGGGTTTGATCTCGTCCTCATAGATGGGGAAGGAGGCGCAGGAGTCCGCGCCGTTTTTGATCTTGCCGGAGCAGACCCACTTGCTGTTTTTGTTGCCCTGCCTGTCCTGAGACTCCCGGCGGTAGTAGGCGGTGCCGCAGCAAGTGCAGTAGAGCTTTCCGGTCAGCAGATTGGCGTGGTTGCAAATGCCTTGTCGGTTCTTTACGTCATCGCTGCGGCGGCGCAGAACTGCATTGGCCTGTTCCCACAGCTCCTCGGAGACAATAGCGGGCACGATCTCACCCGTCTCGTCTTTGAACATCACCCACTCCTCCGGTGGGAGGAATTTCTGCTTTTTGGTGAACATATCCACCACCTTGACCTTGTTTCCTACATAGTAGCCCTTGTATTTTGGATTGGAGATCATATTGGACATGGTGGTGTGGGCGATTTTCTTGCCGTTGAGGTTGCGGTAGCCCTTCTCCCAAAAGAGGGTTTCGATCTGCTTCATGCTGTACTGATCGGTGGCGTACAGCTCGAACAGCTCTTGCACCATAGGCGCCTGTCCCTCGTCAATGACCAGTCTGCGGTCTTCCTTGCGATAGCCGAAAATGCGGCTGTTTCCCAGCACCACGTTATTCTTGATGGCCTGTTGATGGCCGAATTTTACGCGGCTGCTGAGCTTGCGCAGCTCGTCCTGGGCAATGGAGGACATGATGGACAGCCGCAGTTCGGAGTCCTCATCAAAGGTATTGATGTTGTCATTCTGGAAGAACACACCCACACCGCAGCCGAGGAGCTGCCGCGTAAACTGAATGGAGTCCAGCGTGTTGCGGGCAAAGCGGGAGATCTCCTTGGTGATGATCAGATCAAATTTGTCCTCCGCTGCATCCTCGACCATGCGGTTGAAGTTCTCGCGGTGCTTGGTAGAGATGCCGGACAAGCCCTCGTCAATATAACCAGGTACAAATGTCCACGCGGTATTCCGGCGGATGAAGTCCTCATAGTATTGGATCTGGTTGCCCAGCGAGTTCAGCTGCTCGTCAGACTCGGAGGACACGCGGGCGTAGTACGTCACCCGCAGGGGAATGTCATATATGCTCTTTGTCCACAGCTGTTGGCGGATGTCGTGAATGTCCATGGTATGCCTCCGAACCAGTTCGTTGTATCATGTTCTTTATTGTAACAAATCGCAAAGTAGAAAACAACCACAAAAGAGAAACTACGCTTGAAAAATTTGCGTTATCATGTTATTGTGTTTTTGTAAAATTTAAAAATAGAACATACAATAAAATTTTCTTGGCATTCCGCCTTTTTCCTCTCCGACCTTTTCTATGTTGAAGAGACATGTCATTCTTTTTTGAATGGGCAAGGAACAGAATTAGAAACACTTATAAGGAGGGTAGCTCTGTGAAAAGAAAGCAGAACAGCGCAGAGAAAGTTAAAAGAAAACTGACGGTTTGGCAGTATCAGTATGATAACGGCGAAGCCGGAATGCTGCATGAGCGCAAAGGTGTGTGGAGGGGCGAAAAGAGAATATGGTCGGACATTGCATATTTCCCGAACGAGAATGAGGCGCAGAAACATGTAAAGGATCTATGCAGAAGGAATGGGATATCGGAAGAAAAGTGCATGCGGGATAGTCGAACCTATCCGGATCAATGGTAAGATATTGGCGCGGGCGTGGCAGTCCGATGGATGGGACGCTATAGCAGTGCAGGGGCTGATCCGAGATTTTCTGCTGTGGATGACGGCTGATCTATTCGGTGAGGATAGGAAAGGCGTTTGTTCAAAAGAAATGGCGTTAAAAGATGCATGTGACCGGGCAAATCAAAGGATCAGTGAGAACAATCAAAAGCGCGGGACTCCCAAACATAAAGGACTACAGCGTCTTTGGCTGGAGACACAGATGATGGTACTGCGGGAGTTTGAGTCCTACCTGTTTGACATGGGATTTTGGACGAGGAAAGAAGGACAGAATACCCTAAACGGATGGTTACACGCACTGCTGCCCGCAGTGTATTCACCACCCATAGATAACCTTTCGGTGGACGATCCGAAACACCTTCTAAACTATGAAGCCGATAGCCAAATGCTATTCAAAAACCTGCTGACCGCGATGGTTACGCCAGGAAATTATAAGCACTTTATGGCCGTTCCGGTCAAAGGAGAATTCCCGATGAAAAAAGCGGATGGCACTGACATTTGGGGCTATGTACGGGGATTTCAAGTAACAGGAAAGGACGGGCATCGTTATCGTGTGCCGACACTGCAAATACGCGAGGACGTGCTGACCGAGGTTGCGGCGACGCTTATGTCAATTGAATGTGACTGGCTCACGGTCATCAAGACGGTGAGGGAACAACAGCCGGACTATTTGGTAGGTAAGAGCAGAAATGTTCGCCTACCAGTCGACGGGAAAAGCAAACTCTGCGCAACGCTGGTATTGTCCGTTGAAAAACTGTTATGGCTGTCAGAGGAAGCGCAGAATATACTTCTGGATCTGATCACGCTAATAGCGCTACAAAAGTGAATAAAAAATGACCCCTACGGAAAAGATTGCCGTGGGGGTCATTTCTTTTTTGAAGAATGGAAAAACAAAAATATACACATCGAATTGCGAGGTGATGTGGAGTACATACAAATGAGGAGGCCGGACAATGACAGACCGGACACAGACGCGAGACAATGCCTACCGGTGGGGAATGCTGATGTGGTTCAATCAGCTGCTGCTGGATCAAGGGACGATAACCGAGGTTGAATTCAGGCAGATGCGGCTGAAAATCGAAGATAGCGTGAAGCGGGCAAAAGACCGACGGTGCTGAGAGGCAGAGGACTCAATAGGCACCGTCTTTTTTTGCGCCGATGTCTATTGTTAAAAAGAAAATAATGATACTAAAATTCGATAAAACGCACTTTAAGATGGGTTAACGGTAAAAAAGTAATACAGTTTTGGAGGTATAAACAATGAAAAAGAAATCCGGGATATTTAAGTTGGAGTCTGACAAATTCTCGATACATACCTTTGAAATCAGCAAAAAGTTGACAAATCAAGATTACAAAAGAATGCGAGACCGACTGTATCACCAATGCTCTAAGGGAGAGATATATCGAGACAGGGCTTGGCAGGGAGAGGGTGAGCGTCATCGATGCCGCTGGTTTCAGCAAAATGGGTTAAGGATTAGTTTGGAGAAAGATGTGCATGGTCAAATCTCGACGTGCTATCTGCGCATTGCGGTGAATCCGCGAAAGCTGATCGACCCGAACTCCTCATACCTGGGCATCCTTCCACCGACTGAGGAGAGTGTACAAGATGTTTCTAAGATGCTCTTTGTGGTACTGAAAGGCTCAGGATTGCCATGTGTGCTGGATGCCTATCAGCTTTCCCGGGTAGACCTGTGCGTGAACATCCGATGTGACTCTACGGCGCTGTTCAAAGAATTGCTGCGTGTCACACGAAAGCTGCCGACACCGCCGAAGTATGAGCGAGCCGAATTTAAGAGCGAGGACAGGAGGGCTGCCAACAAATACAACAAGCACCACGTCACTTTAAAACACAAAACACGCGAGCTGGTGATTTATGACAAGACATACCAAATTATGGAAAACGGATTGCTGTTGGATGAGGAAAAACTGCCAAAAGGCGTCCTAAGATTTGAGGTACACGAACAGAGAGAGCGAATCTCAAAGGTGGAGAAAGAGCTGGGTACAAGCAGCGTGACGAGCCTGCTGTGTCATTATGTTGGGCAGAGCGAAAGAATCATCACGCGCTGCTTCGGACGGGCGTATCCGGATAAGAAGTTCATGCAGCCTGACCGACTCAGAAGCCTGATCCATGCAGAAGCAGATACAGCGGTGGGGGATGGCATGGCGCGATTGGCTGAGGTAATGGTGCGAGTAAAAACGTTGAAGAAGGGAGTCAAGAAGATAGGAAAGGAAGGCTATGATGCGGAGGCAGTTTTGGCGCAGTTTGCGAGGCTCGGCGTCAGTCCAGTACCGCTGAGAAAAAATTTTTGCGCCGAGTCCATGCCGGGTGTTTCCGTTTTGCTGGAGAGAATCGCTCGCAGAAACGTACAAATTTGGTACAAGTAGGATTATATTTGACGAATTATAAAACGAATTAGCTAACAATAGTATAAGCGGGCGTGAGCTGCGCACGGAGAAAGATTCCAACAAGCGTAAAATCTATCTCACGTCAGAAGGAGGTAATTCACTATGATACCTTATATTTGCTATAACGATTTGGAAGAGTTCTACACCCTGAAAAGCGTTTGTAACTTGCTGAAAATGGACAAGGAAACTCTGAAGCAGAGTTGCAAGAGATATGACATTAACCCACAGCGTAATGAGATCGGAGACTGGGGATTGAGCCGCTATGACCTGCGCCGTCTGCATAATTTTTTATACAAGGAGGGCAAACATGGCTCTAATGGAAAGGATGACGATCCGTGGGCGTGACCGAATTGCTGACCGTGTCCGAAACCGCCGCACTGCTGAAAACCACCAAGCAGCAGGTACGAAAAATGATCGCTCAGCAGCTGATTCCGGCGATGAAGGTGGGAAGGGAGTGGAGGGTGAGCAAACAGTATCTCGAAGAATTTTTGAATAATAGCATGGGATAAATGCGGATGAAAAGAGGCCGCGTTTGCGGCCCCTTTTCGTCTTGCGTGTTTTACAATTTGTATCCCCTTTGGCGGTAGGCTTCAATTAGAGCGGCGGCTTGTTCGTTTTCTTTACTTTTGCTGGTATTGCTTCGCTCTGCAAAAGTACTGATAATGCCTAAAACCGCAAGTGCTAAGCTCACAATCAACGGCCAGCGCACAGAGAAAAAGTAATTGCAGAGCGCTCCAATCACAACAAGTGATATTGCTCCAGTAATGGTACTCTTAGGAGAACTCTTTGCTTCCTCGTATGCCTGAGCTTTTTCAAGCGCTTCCGATAATCGCTGACGCATAGCTACATCCAACGCTTCTAACAGATTCGCCTTTTCATGATCTGTAATATCCATTGCTAAGATTTTACTGCGCAGTCCGAGAAAGTCCTCTTCACATCCGCATAGTTGAAACATATCCTGAATCTGCTTGTCAGGAGCGACAGTCTTAGCGCGCACATGCGAAGCCCTCTGCTGCTGTGGTATAGGTGGTGTACCCCCTAACTCTTGCAAGATATGTATGCTCTGCTGTACATTGATTTGCTGACCGCACTTTGCGCAGAAGCCGGTATCCTTTTCGTCATTGACAGGGATTACTTCGCCGCATGATGGACACTTCCCAAAAGTCTTTGCCATTTGATTTTCTCCCTTCATTTTTAAGTCTATAATAATCTGTGGTGATTTATAGTTCAGCACTGCAATCCATGCAGAATTTTGAGCTAGCTTCATTTTTTGCGCCGCAGTTGAAGCAGAAGACCGTATCTGAGGAAGATGGGATTTCAGATGGTGTACTATATTCTTCCGAGAATTCAACGCCGCTCTCTAACTGATCTTCCGAGATACCAGTATAGCGCAGGACCGCATCTGTCAACGTTTCATTGCCTGTGACGGAAGCGTACGTTAAAAAACCGCAATAGGAGGCAAGAATTTTTATGACATCCAGCACGACCCACGCCCCTACTCCTTGTGGAATCTTTACAGCCACGTCTCCATTGAGCTGAATATAGTTTTCACCATTGAGGCATATGGTCTCAATTTGGCTAAGAGTTTCGCAAAGCAACTGACCTTGGGTCTGAGCCGGATAGCTTCCGCAATAATACAAGTGATTATCTGTAAGCAAAATCCCATCAGCATTGCTACATTGAGGCTCCGCCATAAAGCAAAGCACCTCTTCAGTTTCGCTACCACTTGCAAAGGTGCTGCGCAGAGTTTGAATTTGACGGTTGTAGGACGAACGATTTTCAGCAGTAAGCGTTGCGAAGGATGAATTAAACTTATTGCGATATACCGAGGAGACACACGCTACCGCATCTTCAAGAGAATATCCAAGCCAATCATGATATTGCGAGAATACGTCCGACTCGATAGGCGCTTAGCACAATTCTGGGAGATTTGCTCAAATTGCCTCTTCCTCGTATACATATCGATACCATACTTGGCAGCTGCGGCGAAAATATCCGCCTCTCGTTCCGGAAGGAATCGCGCTGCAGTATCATACAAGGAAAGGTTCAGCGGATATGTCCGCAGCATCCGAATAGTAGCTTGCTCCAATTGATTTGCTGGCACTTGCCCACGCTCTATTGCGCGTTGAATATTCTCTGCTTGCCGCAGATTATCGGAGGAATACCAAGGTATCTGCCCAATACCAAGTTGATTCCAAAACGCAATAAAACCAGCTAACATATTCTCGCAATCTACCCATAGAGAATTTCGAAGAGCCCGACGCATTTCTTTGTCTCTAAACAGTGTTCTCTTGTTGCGACTGGCCTCTGCTGCACTAGCGGCATTACCAACTGCATTCGCAATACCGTGAAATATCCCTGTACGGCTACACGCCCTATGACATAGATGTGTTTCTCAGCTATGGTCTTTGCCCGGAGGAGATAGAGGAGATCCTATGCTGCGGGGAGGTATGAAGGCCGGGTGACAATTTGGGCGCGAAAGGAGGATGCCTTGTGAAGTGGAACTGGAAAATCGCATTAGAGCTTTGCGGTATTGTATTAGCGGCATTGTTCAAGCTCTGCATTCCGCAGGACGATGCCCCCTATTGATGTGCCAATAGGGTGTACCCTAACGGCACACAGAAATAGAGTCCCAATAGGGTCGCTTCCCGCATTCCGGCACGTGCCATCTGCGGGAGGGACTCTATTGGGACTACGTTATTGTTCGGCGGCAATGATTTGTTCGCAATATGCCTTTAGTTGAGGAATTTCATCCGTGATAATTTCCCATGTGATTTCGGGATCGACAGTGCCGTAGCTATGCGCGACAATATTCCGCATAGCCTTGATTTGACGCCAAGGCACGGCGGGGTGCTGTTCACGGAATTCGTCTGTCAGCTTACCCACCAACTCACCGATCTGCAAAATACAAAGTGCGGCGGCATTGCGGTAAATGGGATCGTTCTGAAATGTTTCAGCGCTGTTGCCGAAGCGTTCAACAGTCTGCTCGATTTGCTGGCAGTAGACAACGATATGCTCCAGAGCACCGATGTTGCGGTCAAGAGGCTTCATACAGCAGCACCTCATCTTTCCGTATGGAGTCAAGAAAATGTGAATCAAGGCTGGTGGTGGGGACAAGATCTACCGGCACGCCAAGAGAGTCCTCCAGGTCGAGCAGAAGCCCCGCCAACTGAAAGCCGCGGATGCTGCCCTTGTCAATCCGCAAATCAATATCACTCCCGCTTGTCATATCTCCACGGGCATAGGAGCCGAACAGGTAGATGCGCTCCGCGCCATATTGCCTGGCAAGACGTGACACAATGGTCTTAATTTCGCTTAGAGTATATGTTTTCATCGAGGACACCTCCCATCAAAACGCCATTTTGTATGCATAGTATAACAAAATAAATATGAATTTACAAGGGAAGGAGGTATTGCAATTGAAAATCGGCTATATCCGTATATCCACCACCGACCAGAATATAGCACGGCAGGAGCTGCTGATGGAGCAACTTGGTGTAGATGAGGTTTACATTGACCGTATGAGCGGCAAGAATACCAACCGCCCAGAGTTACAAAGGATGATGGAATATGTCCGGCGGGGCGACACGGTGATTGTGGAGTCCATCAGCCGTTTTGCCCGCAATACCCGCGACCTGCTGGAACTGGTGGAGAAGTTGTCCGCCAAAGGTGTGGAATTTGTCAGCAAGAAGGAGGCTATCGACACCACCACGCCTACCGGCAAGTTTATGCTGACCGTATTCGGCGCGGTGGCAGAACTGGAACGAGAGTATATCCTTCAGCGCCAACGGGAAGGCATCGCCATTGCCAAGGACAACGGCGTTTACAAAGGGCGTAAGCCCATTCAACCGCCGGAACTTGAGAAAGTCGTGGTTAAGTGACGGCGTGGGGAAATCACCGCTGCCGAGGCCATGCGGCAGATGGGGATGAGCAAGAGTACGTTTTATCGGAGGGTAAAAATGGCAAATTTGGATACTCCACCAAAAAACGACGAAAATATTCGTAAATCATTCTAGTTGACAATTTCAGGAATAGGATGATAACATTAAAGAAAAAACAAGTCAAACGTTTTACATACTGCCTTGGAGGATTAATTCATGCGAACAACGATCCGCGACGTTGCGATGGCGGCTGGCTGTTCCATTACGGCGGTCTCATTGGTTCTGAACGGAAAGACTAGAAATATATCAGCCCAAACAGAAGCCAGAATATTGGATGCAGCCAAACAGCTCAACTACCATCCCAACAAGCTGGCGTCCCATCTGGTAACAAAAAAGTCAAACATCATTGGGCTGATCCTCCCAGACAACTGCAACCTGTTTTTCGGCATGGTGCTGAAAGCGGCGGAACACGAAGCGGATCAGGCCGGCTATCGGGTCATTTGCGGGAATTCCAACAACAGCATCAACAAGGATTGCGCGTATATCAACACGTTTATCGATTATTGTGTGGACGGGATACTGATTATCAAGTCAGACAGCCCCAAGCAGGAGGAAAATGAACAGCTGGCAGAGCTGATTCGGACGCTTCCCTCCCCGGTAGTGGCCATTGACCGTCAAATTGATGGGCTGGATGTGCCGACGTATACGGTTAACAACATGTACGGGGGATATACAGCCACGAAGCATCTGCTGGAAATGGGGCATCGACGGATCGGATACTACACATATCCGCTGCGCGTTTACACTGCGGCCCAGCGTCTGAAAGGATACAAGATGGCCTTGGCGGAATATGGCGTTCCGTATGATCCGGAGTTGGTATGCCAGTTGAGCAACGGCTTCAGCGGAAATCACAGAGCCGTAGGAGACTTCCGAAGAAAAGGCGTCACCGCCGTGTTTGCTCATAACGACACGCTGGCTTATGAGCTTTATAAGTTTGCCCAGATGGAGGGCATACGTGTGCCGAGCGACATGTCCATCGTTGGATTTGACGATTTGGATTTCAGTACCATTATCACGCCGGGGCTGACGACGATACGGCAGCCGGTGGATGAGATGACACACGGTGCATTCCGGCGGCTGGTGGCGATGATCGAGGCCGGCGGGAAAGACCCTATGCGAGACAGCAACAGCATATATGAACCAAAACTTATCTGCCGCGATAGTGTGTGCAGGCTTTAAAAAGAAAAACGGCACGAGCGATCGGTATGCGAAAAGTGCATCCAGAACGCTTGTTGTGTAAATAGTAAAACGCTTTACTATTCAAAAATGCTCTCTCGTTCGGTAACAGGAAAATGCATGGCTTGCGATTTCTGAACTGCCTGTGGAGATGCGGAAGTTTTTGATGGAGGAGTCTCCATTGAAATAGAAATTTTAAGAACAAAAAGGAGATGCACGAAATGAAAAAGACCTTCGCACTGATTATGGCGCTGGCGCTGACCATTACCTGCCTGGTTGGCTGCGGCAGCAAGGATGCCGGCTCTGAGGCTGGCGGCGCAACGACTCAGAATGCCTACGAGCGCATTATGGCCAATGGCTATATGACCGTCGGCATCGACCCTACCATTGAGAACATCATCTTCACGGAGGCCGGCGAAAGTGAACCTACTGGATTTATTCCCGATATGGTCCGCGATTTTGCAGATCAGCTGGGCGTTACCATTAAGTGGGAAGTGTTGGAGTGGTCCGCGATGCTGGCAGCCGTCAACACCGGCAAAGTGGATTTCATCGCAGCTAACATGAATATGCGTCTCGACCGTGAGGCCGCCATTGACTTCTCTGATCCCTGGCTGGTGGATTACTCCATGTGGATCGTGGATAAGGATTCCTCCTTCCAGAGTGTGGAAGATCTGAAGGCTCCCGGCGTCAAGTTCGGCATTGCATCCGGCTCTGTCTATGAGGCTATCATCAAGGAGCAGTTCCCCGATGCCGAGATCGTGGTGCTGCCTCTGGGTACTTGGCAGGAAGCCCTGAAGTCTGGCGTTATCGACGTTTCTATGGACGACAGCATCGTCTTTGCCGGGCCGATGAACTCCAACCCCGACCTGCGCCTGCTGCCTGAGCGCGGTGACGCGCAGCTCTACGGCTTTGCCTTCGCCAGCGGCGACAAGACTGTTGAAGTATTCAACCTCTACCTGACTAAGCTGAAGAGTTTTGGCAGCTATGCCGACCTGTATAAGCAGTGGATGGGCTTTGAATGGGAACCCAACATCTACGGTGTTGCCTATTAATCTGTGCGCAGTTGATCGAACAGCGCAGTAACTGACAAAACGCCTGCGGCGGGGGAGGCTTACCGCCTCCCCCGCCGCAGTTTTCCATGCACAGGGAAACCAAATGAAGAATTGGACAAGTTGGTTTTATGCGATGGACCGAAAAGTAAGACGTCGCAAATCTACCAAGCGAGGAACATACCATGTCTTTTGATTGGAGTATCGTCGTTGCGTATTGGCCGCGTTTTTGGAGCGGCACGCTGCTCACGTTGAAATACGCAGCGATCGCGATCGTAATCGCAATGGTCTGGGGCATTCTGATAGGCGCGCTCAGCTTCCGCAAGCCGAAAATCCTCGGGCCGATCGTCAGAGCTTATATCTGCTTTTTCCGCGAAACTCCGTTGCTGGTGCAGCTATATTTTCTGTTTTACGGCGTTTCGCGCTATGTAAGTGTATCTGCTGGAATGATGGGCGTTATCGCCTTAGTGCTGAACGATGGCGCTTTCGTGGCGGAGATCGTCCGCGGCGGCCTGCAAAGCATCGACGCGGGACAAAGCGAGGCCGCCTATGCACTGGGCTTCAGCAAGTTCCAGACAATGATCTATTTTCTGATCCCGCAGGCGCTGAAAAAGGTACTGGACTCCCTCATCAACATGATCTCCATTATCATCAAGGATACGTCCATGCTGATGTGGATCACCATCTGCGAGCTGACCTATCAGTGCAATCAGGTCAACATTTATAGCTTTAACCCCGTTACATCGTATCTGGTCGGTGCGGGAATCTACCTGATCCTGTTCCTGATCGTGCAGGGTATTCGCCGTATCGTCAGAGCCAAGAACAACGCCCGCAGCACATCGGATCGCACGGAGATCAGTGACGAAGGGAAGGAGGCGTGCGCCGTATGACAATGCAGGATCGCTATATTATCGTTGTCAAAACGATGCTTGGGCAGGGTATGCCCATGACGCTGAAGCTCATCGGTGCATGTCTGCTGTTCTCCCTGCTGATCGGTATCGTGTTCGGTACGATCCGCAGCCTGAAGATCCCGGTGGTAGATCAGATTCTGGGCCTTTACGCCGTAGTGTGCCGCGGTATCCCTACTATCATTGTGCTGCTCTTCTTCTACGCTACGCTGGTACGTGGCACGCAGTTCTGGATCTCCGTGCTGTCCATCTCTTTGGTGGAGGGTGCGTATATGATGGAGATCGTCAAGGGCGGATTCCTGTCGGTGGATAAAGGCCAGTGGGAAGCGGCCAAAGCGCTGAACCTGCCGCTGATACACACCATTGTATACATCGTACTGCCTCAAGTCATGCTGGTGACGATCCCCGCTCTGATAGGCCAGATCGTCATGCTGGTCAAGGGTACGTCTGTGGCGGCCACCATCGGTTGTATGGATGTTTTGCGCCGTGCGCAGCTGCTGCTTCCCAAGTACTCCTATCCGCTGGAGATCTATGCGTACATTCTGGTGATCTTCTTCATCATGTGCCACTTCCTGACATGGCTGGGCAAGCGGCTGGAGCGTACCGTTGTAAAAAGGATTATGGGTGATAAATATGTCTGAGAATAACAACATCGTTGTATCCCTCCAGGATGTTACGAAAAAATTCGGCAGTCTCACCGTTTTGGACGGCATGAGCCTGGATATCTATGAGCATGAGGTCGTGGTGCTCTGCGGTCCGTCCGGCGGCGGCAAGAGTACGCTGCTGCGTACCATCAATGGTCTGGAAAAGATCGACAGTGGTAAGATCATCTACCGCGGTCAGGAGGTCACACACAGAAATATCCGCGAGATCCGCAAGCACATCGGCATGGTGTTCCAGCAGTTCAACCTGTTCAGCAACCTGACGGTGAAAGACAATCTGCTGATCGCGCCGATAAAGACACAGAAAAAGAACAAGGACGAGATGCTGCAGAAAGCAAAGGAGTATCTGGAAGTTTTTGGCATCGCGGACAAGCTGGACGCATACCCCCATCAGCTGTCCGGCGGACAAAAACAGCGTGTGGCCATCGTCCGCGCACTGATGCTGGAACCCGATCTGATGCTGTTCGATGAGCCCACCTCCGCCCTTGACCCTGAGATGATCAAGGAAGTGCTGGACGCCATCCGCCGCCTGTCCCAGATCGGCATGACCATGGTCATCGTGACCCACGAAATGGGCTTCGCCCGCGAGGTCGCCTCCCGCGTGTGCTTCCTGGAGGGCGCAAAGATCCGGGTGGACACCGACAGCAAGACATTCTTCGAGGACACCGAGGACGAGCGGTTGAAGCAGTTCCTGTCCGTGATCCTGCACCACTGAGAAATGGGAGGAACGACTTGTGTTTGATTATGAGAGCATTCTGAGAACGGCCTGGGTCGAGATCGACGGCACACGGCTGCGGGACAACATCCGCGCGGTGCAGCAGCGGGTGGGCAGCAGCCGGATCATCGGCGTGGCAAAGGCCAATGCCTACGGTCACGGCGCGAAGGAAGTAGCTCAGGCGTATATGGATTGCGGCGTGGATATGCTGGCGGTAGCTACGCTGGCGGAGGCCAAGGAGCTGCGGGATGCCGGTGTGGATTGCACCATCGTGATGATGGGGCTGATTCCGGAGGAACTGGCCCGTGCCGCCGTTCGGCTGAACGTCGTCCCGCTGATCTCCGAGCTGCGGGAGGCAGAGGTATACTCCCGCATCGGCAGCGAGGAAAAGCGGAATATTTCTCTGATGATCACGGTGGATACCGGCATGGGGCGCATCGGTTTCCTGCCGGATGAGGCGTCTGTCCGGGAAGTCAAGAAGATCCCGGAGCTGCCCGATGTTTCCGTTTTCGGCCTGATGACCCACTTTTCATCGGCAGATCTGGAAGATCTGACGTATACCTATCTGCAAAAAGAGCGCTTCGACTGGTTCTATGAGCAGCTGACGAAGGCCGGCGTCCCTATCCCGCTGCGCACGGCGGCCAACAGCCCGTCCATCTTCCGTCTGCCGGAGGTATTCTACGAGGCCGTCCGTCCGGGCACGATCGTCTGGGGCTGCTATCCGGCCTGCGTACACGACCACGAGACGGTGAAGGTCAAGCCAGTCATGTCGGTGAAGTGTAATGTCATCCACCTGAAGACCGTCCCCGCCGGAACGGCCATCAGCTACGGGCGGAAGTTTGTCACTAAGCGAGAAAGCGTGATCGCTACCCTGCCCATCGGTTATGCGGACGGCTACACCCGAACGCTGCTGAACCGCTGCCGCGTGCTGATCCACGGCGAATACGCACCGGTATTGGGCACGATATGCATGGATCAGATCATGGTTGATGTGACAGATATTCCCGGTGTTGCCGTGGGCGACGAAGCGGTGCTGCTGGGCCGCCAAGGTCAGCGGGAGATCCCGGTGGAAGAATTGGAGCAGGCGTCCGGCCTGTGTTCCGGTGAATTGTTTTACGGCTTTTCCTGCCGACTGCCCATCGTGGTGGTCTGACAGAAACAGAACATAACTTGAAGGAGCACTTACGACTATGAAAAAGATTTCAAGAGCAGGAGCCTGCTTGGAACGTTCCATGATCCGTCTGTTTCTGGAGGAACAGGAGCGGATCGCCAAGACCTGTGACGATATGATCTCCTTTACCGTGGGAGAGCCCGACTTTATCGCCCCCCCCAATGTGGCGCTGGCCTGCATCCGCGCTATCGCGGAGGGAAAGACCAAGTACGCGCCCAACGCGGGACTGTCAGAGCTGAAAGAGGCTGTCTCTCAAAAGATGGAGCAGATCTACGGAAAGCACTACGATGCGTCCACAGAAATCGTCATCACCAACAGCGGCATGGATGGTCTGCGCCTGACATTCGCGGCCATTCTGGACGAAGGCGATGAGGTGATCGTGGGCGACCCGGCCTGGTCCAACCATCCGAATCATCCGGTGTTGGCCGGCGGTAAGTCAGTTCGCGTTCCGCTGCGGGAAGAGAACAATTTCACCTACCGTATCGAGGATCTGGAGGCGGCGGTGACGGACAAGACTCGGGCTGTGCTGCTGAACTCCCCCAACAACCCCACCGGCGCAGTGATCCAGTATGAGGATCTGCTGGCGCTGTGTGATTTTGTCACCCGTCATGACCTGTACCTTGTCAGTGACGAGGTGTACTATAATATCATCTTTGACGGCATGAAGTTCTGGAGTCCCGCGATGATCGACGGAATGAAGGAGCGCACCATCATCATCCAGTCCTTCTCCAAGACCTATGCCATGACCGGCTGGCGGCTGGGCTATGTGGCCGGTCCGGCGGATCTGATCGAGGCTATCGGCAAGATCAACGAGAACTCCTGCTCCTGCGTCAACACCGCGGTGCAGTGGGCCGGCATAGAGGCCCTGAGCGGTGAGCAGACCCAACCGTATCTGGACATGATGGTGGCGTCCTTCCAGGAGCGCCGCGACGTGGTCTACCATATGATCAACGAGATCCCGGGCCTGTCCTGCGTAAAACCGCAGGGTGCGTTCTACGCTTTCGTCAACATCGCGGGTACAGGCATGAAGGCAGCGGACTTTGCCACTAAGCTGCTGAGAAACTACCATGTGGGTCTTGTGCCGGGTACAGGCTTCGGCCCGGGCTGCGAGAACTATGTACGCATCTCTTATGCGACCAGCATGGAAAACATCTGCGAGGGCATCCGCAGGATCGGCAGATTTGTGGCCGACGAGACGGCAAAAAGCTGACTGAAAGAGGAGCATGAATATGAAAAGAATGTATGGTGTTGTGATCCCCATGGTGACGCCGCTGACCGAGGACGACCATGTAGATGTTTTGTCCCTCCAGCGTCTTACGGATTTTCTTATCGACAAGGGTGTGGACTGCCTGTATCCTTGCGGAACGACTGGCGAAATGGCCTACCTGACGGATGACGAGCGCATTCTGGTGGTGGAGACAGTGGTACGGCAGGCCGCAGGCCGCGTGCCGGTCTTTGCGCAGGTCGGCGCAGCGAACACCTCCAGTACCATTCGCTTGGCCAAGCACGCTGCTGCCTGCGGTGCGGACGGCGTGGGCGTGGTGACGCCGTGGTATTTCCAGCTGTCGGACGACGCGCTGCTGTCCTACTACAAAGAAGTCTCGGACAGCGTTCCCGCAGATTTCCCCATCTATATGTACGGTATCCCTCAGAATGCGGTAAACGACATCACGCCTGCTCTGGCGGAGCGTGTGGCGCAGGCTTGCCCCAATGTGGTCGGTGTCAAGTACAGCTACCCCGATATGACACGGCTGCAGCAGCTGATGACTGTCCGCAACGGTGCGTTTGACGTATTGGTCGGGCCGGATCATCTGTATGAGGCGGTAGTGGCCGTAGGCGGCAAGGGTGTCATCTCCGGCAACGCCATGATCGTGTCCGAGCATTATGTGGCTGTGCGCGAGGCCATGGCTCGCAATGACTGGGCTTCTGCCACGCGTTTGCAGCGCAAGACAAACGTGCTCAATGCCATTCTGTGCGCCAAGAACAACATTGGCTGCTATAAGGCGATCCTGAAGCAGTGGGGCATTATCGAAACAGCCCGGATGCGCAAGCCTATGGAGGAAGTCTCGGCAGAGGACACTGCGGCGCTGATGAAAGCACTGGAAGAGGCGGAATATAAAACAGTCCCCGCAGTATAACACGGAGGTACAGTTATGAAGCACAAACCCAACATTTTGGTGGTCGGCAGCTTCGTCCTCGACCAGATCGCGACGACCAGCGTGTTCCCCGCAGAGGGGGAGACGGTGCTGGGCGATGATTTTCATAAAGCTCCTGGCGGAAAGGGCGCAAATCAGGCGGTGCAGGCCAGCCTGCTGGGCGCGGATGTAACTATGGTCGGCAAGATGGGCTGCGACAGCAACGCGGAGGAAATGCTGAACGCCTGCCATAAGGCCGGGCTGAATACCCAACACGTTATGTGCGACGCCCGGGAAAATACAGGCTGCTCCGTCATTATCCTCGAAAAAGCGGCAGATGGATCTACGAAAAACCGGATCATCGTTATTTCCGGCGCCAACATGGCCATCCACCCGGAGGATGTCGCATTCCTAAAGGATGAGATTGCCCAGTACGATATGGTGGTACTGCAGTTGGAGATCCCCATGGAGATCAACGAGCTGGTCTGCCGCTACGCCCATGAGAGGGGCGTTCCGGTCATGCTCAATCCTGCCCCCAGCGCACCGTTGTCGAAGGATCTGCTGGCGCGGCTGACCTATATCTCCCCCAATGAGCACGAGGCAGAGAGCATGACGGGCATCCACATCAGAAACGAAGATGGCCGCCCGGATATGGAGGACGCCCGGCGTGCGGCACAAAAACTGCTGGAGCAGGGCGTGGAGAATGTGATCATCACTCTGGGTTCTGGCGGTGCGGTGCTGCTAAACCGGCAGGAATTCCTCTATTGCCCCTGCGTCAAGGATATCACGGCAGCAGACCCGACGGCGGCAGGCGACTCGTTTGTCGCATCGTTCTGCTTTGCCGTCTGTGCCGGCGCGGATCAGAAAACAGCGCTCTCCTTTGCGGCCAATACGGCGGCACTGACTGTCTCACGGCTGGGCGCAATGCCCTCGCTGCCTACCTTCGCGGAGGTCAAAGAGAGGGCGGAGCGATCCGGGCTGGATATGTCCGTTCTGGAATGATATCGTGCTGCGGTCAACTTGAAGGAGAGAAGATAGTGACTATGGAACACAAGTGTAAAAAAGATTATGAATACTTCTGTCAAAGTGTGCGGGTTCAGATGCAGGAGGTCGTGGAAACACTGGACTATCCGGCACTGGAGCGGGCTGCGGAGCTGATCCGTACCGCGAAGCGGGACGGGAACCGGCTGCACATCTCCGGTATCGGGAAGCCGGCACATTTGGCGGGCTATCTGGCATCCCTGTTTTCTTCCACAGGCACGCCGGCTTATTTCCTGCACGGGACAGAGGCCGTCCACGGTTCCTGCGGTCAGCTCGTACCCGGCGATGTGGTGATCTTTATCTCCAACAGCGGCGAAACGGCTGAAATGAAAGCGACGGTAGCGGCGGTAAAGGCCAATGGCTGCCGTATTATCGGCGTGACCGGCCACGAGACGTCCTGGCTGGCCCAACAGAGCGATGTACATCTGTTGGCGGCAGTAGAAAACGAGGGCGGGCCGCTGAACCGCGCACCTCGGATGTCTATTCTTGCAGAAACAGTGGTCCTGCAAGCATTGAGCGTGCTCCTGCAATCTGACGCAGATGTGACGCCGCAGCAATACGTCCGCTGGCATCCCGGCGGAACGTTAGGGCAGCTGCGAGCTAACGAGAAAGCGGAGGTCTGATATGCTGAAAACCACCTGTATCCACCCTGAGATCATGGACGTGCTTTCACGGTGCGGCCATGGCAGCAAAATACTCATTGCGGACGGAAATTACCCACTGGCAGAAAAAACCGGCAATGCGGCGAAGGTCTATCTGGGCTTGCGCCGGGGCTGCCCCACCGTGACAGAGGTACTGGAGGCACTGTGCGACGTAGTTCCCTTTGAGCGGGCCGAAGTGATGACACGGGAAGACGGCGAAGAGCCGGAGATCTTTTCGGACTTCCGCCGCCGTCTGAACGATCTGCCCTTGGAAGGCCATGGCCGGCAGGCGTTCTATGACGCTTGTGACGGGATTGCTTTGGCCATCAGCACCGGTGAGCAGCGCACATACGCCAACATATTGCTCACTATCGGGTGTGTATAAACCGCTTCATAAGAGCAGGCTCCGGAGTTGCTTTTGCGCTTCTGAGCCTGCTCAGTCGTTTGTGGTCTCACAGCATATCGCCGGTCTTGTTTGCCAACAGCTTCTCTGATAGCTCATGACTGGAAAAAGGCGCAGGAATTCGCTGTGTATCAAAACGAAAGCATCTTCCGCAAGTGCTTCGAGACAAAAGCCGTAGTTATTCGTACCGAATGGCCTCTCTGTAGAAAAGTGAATTTCATTCCCGCGAGTGAACGAAAAGCGTGAATTTTGAGCGAATTTTCACACCGCACAATTGAATAACTGAGCAGGTCCCCTCCTTCTACATGGAAAGAATGGTAGAAAGAGGGGACTATTCCCATAGCTCAAAATATGTCAAAATACAATGGGGCCAGATAGCCCCCTCCTGACTCACTAGACCGAAAGAGGTTCAAAACGTACGAGCGAGAACGTATTGTTGAAGGGGGGAATACACTTGGAAGATTTTTGAAGGCCATCCGCGCATTCCTTAGGTGTATTCAATTTACAGTCCCCCTAAAAACACCTTTCATGGATTTCCCGTTCGTTCGCTTGTTGATTCAGCTGCTTTTGATTGGCAGCTTCTCAACGATAGAATGATAAAGAACGCACGAACCAAATTGTGGCTCGTGCGTTTCCCTATATTGTGATCCCTGCTATGTACCGTACTTCAACTTCATGCCCCAGTGCTGTTCGGTCAGCCCGCTTGAAACTCATCGTTCGTATGGGTGCCATCTTCTTGACCATCTGGCCGCCCACGGAGCCGGCCTCGCGGCTGGTCAGGTGACCGTTGTAGCCGTTCTTCAGGTTCACGCCGACCTCAGAGGCGGCCTCCATCTTGAACTGATCCATAGCGGCCTTGGC
>OIWU01001622.1_pt1 | contig 21400 bp, 18 predicted proteins | sample 1587711 | NCBI WGS metagenome assembly OIWU01 (sample SAMEA3888909, study PRJEB22519) | human gut metagenome | biome: human gut; feature: human-associated habitat; material: faeces | place: Denmark | collected 2010 | reverse complement strand
GTTCTCCTCCCCCTCCCCAATCTTCATTTCACCCCCCTACCGCTCCGTGCAGCTGACGCAGGGGTCGATGCTGTTGACGATGACGGGGATGTCGGCGAGCTGGCAGTCCTTCATCATGACGGTGAGGGCCTCCCAGTTCATGTAGGACGGCACGCGCCACTTGAGGCGGGCGGGGGTGTCGGTCCCGTTGGTCTGCAGGTAATAGATAAGCTCGCCGCGCGGGGCCTCCGAGCGGGCGACGGATTCGCTTTCCGGGATACGCTCCATGTGCACGGCCAACGGGCCGTCGGGGAGCTTGTCGAGGCACTGGCGGAGCAGGCGGATGGACTCGAACACCTCGCGCACGCGCACCATCGCGCGTGACCAGACGTCGCCGTCCTGTTCTTTGACGATGTCAAAGTAGAGATCGGGATAGATGAGATAGGGCGTGTTCTTGCGCACGTCGATGTCGAGGCCCGAGCCACGCGCCACGGGGCCGACCACGCCGAGCGCCCACGCATCCTCGCGGGACAGGACGCCCACGCCGCGCGAACGCTTGGCGATCAGGGGATCGGTACGGAACACCTTTTCCACGCGCTTGACCGCTTCTTCGACGGTGTCGAGCCGTTCCAGCATGTACATGGTCAGGCTGTCGTCCATGTCGAACTTCACGCCGCCGATACAGTTCGCGGAAAGGTTCATGCGGTTGCCGTAGATGGTCTCCTTCACGTCCTGCATGTTCTCGCGCACTTCCATGATGTGCAGGAACAGGGACTTGAAGCCCACGTTGTGCGCGAAAATGGCGATGTTGAACAGGTGCGAGGCCACGCGCTTGGTTTCCTCCGCCAGCACGCGCAGGTACTGGGCGCGGGGCGGCGGGGTCATGCCGAGCACGTTTTCGACCGCCATGCAGTAGGTCAGCGAGTGGCTGTTGGAGCAGAGCGAGCAGACGCGTTCGGTCAACGTCGTGTTCTTGAAGAAGTTGCGCTGCGTCGCCATGCCTTCCATGCCGCGATGGACGTGCCCGGAGGTGATCTCCACCTTGCGGACCGTTTCGCCGTCGACGTCGAGATGGAAGTAGACCGGCTCCTCAAGGGCGACGTGCACCGGGCCGATGGGCAGGGAAAAACTGCTGGTCTGGCTCATTCGTGCACCCCCTTTTCCACTTCCTCGCCGGGCTCGGCGTTCACTTCCATGATGCGCTCCCACATATCCTTGGTGCAGGCCCCGTTCATCATGATGGTCAGCGGGATGACCTCGTTGAGGATGCCCTCGTCGATTTCCGGATCGAGGAAGAGGCGCTTGGGGTTGGTGTTGCCGTCGACGTGCACGTCGAACAGCTCCGCGAATTCGCGTTCGTTCCAGTCGGCATTGCGGAACCACGGGGTGATGGTGGGCACGCTGTTCTCGGCGGGGTCCAGCGGGACCGTTACCGTCACCGTGTAGCCGTGCACGTCGAAGTGATAGGCCAGCGTGGTGACGGGCTCGGCGAGCTGCTTGTTCAGCGCGGTGACCGTGCACAGGCGCGCCTCGTGTTTGGCAAGCAGGGCGGCAGCGGCGGGGAGCTGGCCGGCATTCATGAGCGTCACCCACTCGAAGCCGTTGCCCCAGCTGTCCCAGTTATGCCGTTCTTCGGAAGCCAGCTCCACCAGCCCCTTGACGAGCTCGGGATTGATGGAACGGCTTGACCATGTCGTATTCATGCAAGTTTCTCCTTGCGTCATAGCGGTACGTCGGCTCAGTCGGCGGTGTTGCCCGCCGCCGGAGACGGTTTTTCAGCGGCGCTTTCCGTGCCGGAAGGCGTATCGGGCCGCGTTTCGGCTGCTGCGGAAGCGGCCTGTTCAGCCGGAGGCGTCTGGGCGCTCGGCGCCGCCTTGGAAGCCGCAGGGTCGGACTTGGGCTGTGCCGTAGCTTCCCGCGAGGGTGCTGCTGTTTTCGGGGCAGAGGCCGCCTGAGCGGGAACTTCCTTTGCGTTTTCCTTGTCCGCCGAGGCCTTTTCGGCCTTTCTCGGCGGAACGAGACAGACTTCCTCGCGGGCGGCCATCTTTTCGAGCTGGTCGATATGACAGGCGCGGTCTTCCTCGACCGCCACGTCGATGCGGCGGCAGTTCGGGCAGAGGTGCGAGATCACGTCCACGTCGACTTCGGAATGCTTGGCGTAGATGCGGTTGAGCACTTCCTGCGGCAGAACGCGCATTTTGGCCCCGCATACGGCACAGTAGTCGTATTTGACCTTGGCGCGGGTGATCTGGGTATATTTTTCCGTGGCCCGGTGGGCGCTGTGCCAGTCGTTGGTGAGGGTGACGGCCTTGGTCGGGCAGTAGTGGCGGCACTGGGCGCACAGGCAGCAGGAGTTGCGCCACACCGTGATCTCGAAGCCGCTGCCGTCCTCGAATTTCGAGATGTTGATGGCTCCGGCGGCGCAGACGTGGACGCACGTGCCGCAGCCCACGCACAGCGCCGGGTCGATTTCGACCCGCCCGCGCAGGCGGTCCGGGGTATACGTTTCTCCGAAGGGGAAGGCGTCGGTCACCGGGCCCTTCTTGAGGTTGTCCCAAAGGATTTTGAGGAATTCCATATCAGCCCTCCATCCTTTCCCGCCAGATGGCGACGGCTTCGAGCACGCCTTCCATGATCGCCTGCGGGCGCGGCGGACAGCCGGGCACGTTGACGTCGATGGGCAGGTAGCGATCCACGGGGCCCTCGATGGAGTAGCCTTCGCGGAACACGCCGCCGCTGATGGGGCAGATGCCCACGGCCACGGTCACCTTGGGCTCGGGGATTTCGTTCCAGACGCGCAGGACCTTGTCCTTGACCCGCGCCGTGAGCGGCCCGGTGATGAGCACGATGTCCGCGTGGCGGGGGCTCCCGCAGTATTTGCAGCCGAGGCGCTCCACGTCGTAACGGGAGATGCAGGCCGTGGTGGCCAGTTCCACGTCGCACCCGTTGCAGGAGCCCGCGTTGATGCGGAACAGCCACGGCGAGCGGGTGGAAAGTTTCTTGATGAGGTTCATGACCGGCCTCCCGTCAGCAGCCAATCCACACCAGGATAAGGCTCAAAAGGGCCAGCCCGGCGGGATACTTGAGGAAAAAGGACAGAGCCTGTTCGATGCGCAGACGCCCCGTGGCGGACTTCACCACGGTCAGGGTGAACAGCATGAACAGCGCGCACTTGACGACGAACCAGACCAGATTGACCGCGGGGATGTCCGAAATCGTGCCGGGGAAGAACAGCACCACCCCGAGCGCCAGCGCCACGACCATCTTGAGGGCCGAGGCCATGTGGAAGAAGGCCAGCAGCACGCCCGAATATTCGAGGAGCGGGCCTTCGAGGATTTCGGTTTCCGCCTCCGGCTGGTCGAAGGGCGGCACGCCGAGCGTGGCGGGGAGGAACATGAGCCACGCGAGGAACGCGGGCCACATGACCGGGGTGAGCCCGAACGAGCCGTGTTCGGCCTGATAGTCCATGATCTTGGTCAGGGAGAATTCGGCCCCGCTGCCGCCGCCCACTTTCATGGCGACCGTCAGCATGATCATAAGCAGCGGAACCTCATAGGCAAGCATCATGATCATCTCGCGGGAGAAGCCGATGCCGCCGTAGGGCGAGCCGGACGAGGAGCCCGCCAGCATGATCGCCATCGCCGGGATGGGGAACAGGTAGAAGATGACCAGCAGGTCGCCCATCTTGGGCAGGCCGTCGGTCACGCCGGGCACGGGCAGCAACGCCGCGCACATGGCGATGCCGCCGAGCGCGACCACGGGGGCCGCGAGGAACGCCCCGCGCACGGCGGAGGTCGGGATGATGACCTCCTTGGTGCTCAGCTTGACGAGATCGAGGAAGGGCTGGATCAGCGGCGGCCCCACCCGGCGCTGGAGCCGGGCTTCGACGCGGCGGTCGCACCCTTTGAGGAACAGGCCCAGCGCCAGCGCGAACAGGCCGCCGGGGAAGACGACAAGGTGGAGAATGCCCACAAGCAGGTCTAGCATGACGGACGCTCCTTGTTGATGCGGCCGTTCCGGCCGAGGGACTGCCGCAGGGCCCGGCAGAGGGACAGGGCCAGTTCCGGCAGGGGGCATGTGGCGCTGCCGGGCTTGTTGCCCGTGCACAGGTTGACCAGCGCCGGGTAGATGGCTTCGGGCGGGATGCGCGAGGCTTCCCGGGAGGCGTCGTGGCCGCAGGCGTGCGGGGGCGCGACGCGGATCTTCACGCGGGAGAGCAGGAAGCGCAGGGCCAGCCAGCAGCCGCCGAAGGCCACGAGCATCAGCACGGCGACCGCCGTGGCGTCCCACGCGCCGGGGCCGGCGGCGAGGCCGTAGAAGGCCACGTCAAGCGACGGCATTCCGTATTCCGCCAGCGCCGCATTGAGGGGCGCGAGCATCAGGCCGGGGAACACGCCGGTCAGGATCACCATGAAGGCCATGAGCAGCATGGGCGCGCGCATGACCCACGGGGCCTCTTCGATATGGTCGAGGTTGCGCCCCGGCTGTCCGAGGAAGACGGCGTGCATGAAGCGGGCGAGGTACGCCAGCGTGATCACGCTGCCGATGAGCGAGATCAGCGCGAGGAGCGGTTCGCCTTCCGCCATGAGCGCCTGATAGATGATCCACTTGGAGGTGAAGCCGTTGGTCGGCGGCACGCCCACGGCGGCCAGCGACCCGATGAAGAAGCAGAACATGGTCACGGGCATCTTGCGGCCCACGCCGCCCAGCTCGGAGATCGTATCCGCGTGGGTGCGCAGCATGACCGCGCCGACCATGAGGAAGAGCAGATCCTTGAAGAACACGTGGTTCGCCATGTGCAGGAGGCCGCCCGCCATGCCGAGGCTCGTGCCCACGGCGACGCCGAGCACCATGTACCCGATCTGGCTCACCGTAGACCAGATGAACACCAGCTTGAGGCTGTTCTGGAGCATGGCCTGCACGGCGCTGTACAGCAGCGTGAACGCGCCGATCCATGCCGTGGCGTACATGACGGCCTGCTGCGAGAAGAGGCCCGCCGTGTCCGGGGATTGCGCGTATACGCTCCCGAAGACGAGGAACAGCTTCACGAGGCCGAAGACAGCGATCTTCAGCAGCACGGAGGAGATGTAGCCGGACACGGGCGTGGGGGCCAGCGCCGGGTGCATCTGCCAGTCGATGCGCAGGGAAACCTGCGCGGCCTTCATACAGAAGCCGACGGCCATCAGGATCATGATGGAGGTGCCCACGGCGGGAGAAAGGGAGGCGAAGCCCTTGGCCACGCCCGCGAACTCGCCGGTTCCGGTGTAGGCCACGATGAGCCCGATGCCGAGGAACAGGAAGCCCGCGCCCGCCACGTTGAACAGGAAGTACTTGAAGCCTTCCCGCAGCGCTTCGGGCGTGCCCTCATGCGCGATGGCGAAATACAGGGCCCACGAGCTCATGATTTCCCAGAAGGTGAAGAAGCTGAACAGATCCGAACTCGCCGCCACGCCGAGCAGTCCGCCCGTCATGAGCAGGAAGAAGGCGTAGAAGCGCCACTGCGTATGGCTGTGCTCCATGTAGCCCACGGCGTACACGAGGTTCACCGTGCCGATGGCGGGGATGAACAGGGCCATGATGAAGGACAGCGTGTCCAGATCCTGCCCGAACGCGAGCACGTGCAGGGTGGTCAGGAACAGGATGGCGGAGGCGCCCCATCCGGCCTTCACGCGGTCCTTGCGGAACCAGATCGGCACGACGGCGCCGATCATGGGCAGGATCACATACACGGGCCAGCCCACGTCGAGCGACGGCAGGGTTGCCAGCATATGGCCCGCGCCGGTGCCGAGGTGCGGCATAAGCTCGTTGATGACCGGGGTGACGAGCGACAGGCCCGTCTGCGGGGCCACGCCGAGGATCACGCACAGGCCCGCGAGGATGATCATGGGGATGCGCATGGTCGTGGTGACGCCCTGCACGCGGCGGCGCCCCGCCGGGGCGGGGTCAAGCAGAATCGTGCGCAGGATGCGCATGTAGTAGATCGCCCCCACGAGGCTCGCCGCGATGAGCGCCGCCGCGATGAGCGGCTGCCCGGCGTCCATGCAGGCCACGATCATGAGGTATTTGCTCACGAAGCCGTTGAACGGCGGCAGGCCCATGATGGACACGATGCCGATGCTCATGCAGCCCACGGCCCACGGCATTTCGTGGACGAGGCCAGCGAGATCGGAAAGCTTGCGGCTGCCGACGCGGAAAATGAGGCCGCCCGCGCAGAGGAAGAGCAAGTCCTTCATGATCGCATGGTTCAGGACATGGGACAGCGCGCCCGCCGCCGCCAGCCACGTGCCGAGGCCGAGGACGGTGAAGATTTCGCCGACCTGCCCCATGGTGGAGTAGGCGAGCATACGCTTGAGGTCTTCCTGCCTGAGGGCCATCCATTCGCCGTAGGCCATCGTGCACAGGCCCATGAACGTGACCATCAGGCCGGGGGCGGTGAGGCCGCCGTAGGTCCCGGTCGAGGCGAGCTCCTTGTAGCCGATGAGCCCGAAGTAGACCGTCACCACGCCGAACACGCCCATCTTGGTGAGCACGCCGGAGAGCGGCGCGGACACGGAGGACGGCGCGGCGGGGTGGGCGTCTGGCAGCCAGCTGTGCAGGGGCACGAGACCGGCCTTGGCCGCGAAGCCGAGCAGGGTGAACACAAGGGCGAACTTCAGCACGTCGTCGGAATGGACGGAGAGGTTGGCGACGATTTCGCCGTACTGCGTGTGGTTCCCGCCGATCATGAAGAAGCCCACGATCATGAGGTAGGCCGCGCTGCAGCACAGCACCACATACTTGATGGCCGCATCGCGCGCCTTGGAAGTGCGTTCCCACGCCACCAGCGCGAAGGACGCCCACGTCATGACTTCCCACTGGGAGGCCAGCGTGCCGATGTTGTCGGTGGTCACGATGTTGAGCAGCGCGCCGAAGGTGAGGAGCAGGAAGAACCAGTACCAGTGCTTGCGCCCATCCTCTTCAATATAGTTGGTGGAATAGCAGGCCACGAGCGTGCCGATGCCCGAGATGATCAGCGAGAACAGGCGGGACAGGGGCGGCAGGTCGCTCGCGTAAATAAGGATGAACGCGGCGAGGAACAACGCGAACGTATACTTGGCCCGGTAGGCGGGCCTGATGATGCGGGGGCAGAGGACGAGGAAGGAGCCCACATAGAGCAGGAGCGGGGTCACATGCCACGGGCCTTCGAGCTCCACCAGCGTATGGGGATCGATGCCGATGAGCCACGCGCCGAAATCCTGCACGAAGAAACGCCCAAGCCCCAGAACCACCAGCATCCCGAGCAGGACGTACAGGCTGATCGCCGCCGGGGTCTTGCTCCAGCGGTTGGGGACGATGGGGCACCAGCTTCCGCTGGGCACGCCGAGCAGTTCTGTTTCCTGATCGAACAGCGCGCGGGCGAAGCCGCCCCCGCCGAGGGGGACGTCGGTGCATATGGGTTCGTCGGGCCGGGTAAAACACACCTGCAGGACGACTTCGGCGGAAAGCCACAGCAGCACGGTATAGCCCAGCGCCATGATGATGGCGAGGACCGGGCCGCCGAGGGGGACGTCGATGCTGTGCATGGCCATGGCGTGCAGGACCAGATGCTGGCCTTCCGGCGTCATGGCCGGGGAGATGCCGAGCGAGGCCTCAAGCGCGAACGCCAGCAGCACGGCCCCCACGGGGTTGCGGTGCAGCGCGCCGCGGATGTCGTTGGCGACGCAGGAATACGGGTTGGCGACGAGCCCGGACAGCCCTATCCATGCCGCGAGGCGGGCGATGGCATGATAGATGACGATCATGATGCTGCCCACGTCGCCGGACGGCCCGAGGCCGAGCCCCATGAGCGCGAGCCCCAAGTCCACGAGGCCGCCCCAGAGGATCAGCAGGCCGGGACGGCCCCGCTCGCGGTACACTTTGTAAACCCCAAACAGCATTATCAGCAGGCCGGCGACGAGAATAGCCATCTCTGATGGCGAAGTCGGCGTTACGCTACTGTCCATGCTCCCCTCCTTAAAAAGTAAGCGCTGTGCTTGTCCATAGTGGATAGAAATCAGACGCAGTGCCGGACTGCCCCGGCGCGAAGGCAGGGTCCGCGCCGGAAAGAGGCCGCCTTCCCTCAAACGGCGGACCTCAAGAAACAACGGACTTGTCCTTTTGTGAGCGTTTTCCCATTATCCGACACTCTTTGTTGTGTTTATTCAAACAAACAGTTCCGGATTGAGGAAAACACGCTGGAATATGATTCTCGCATGTTCCCGCGCTCTTTACAATCCCACTCCGCGGGGCTATCACGCAGACGTCCATCCACCTTTACAGCCACGAACCGGGAGATTCCATGTCGGCTCGCTTCCCCTTATCTCTGCGTCTTTTTTTCACAACCTGTTTGTGCCTGTGCGTCTGCCTTACCGCCGGGTGCTCCGGCAAACAGGTGCACGTCACGGTCGAAAATGAGTTCAACATGATGGCGAAACGGCTGGCTCCGGTGCTCAAGGCCCACGGCGTCATCGACGAGCACGGGGCCTATGTCGCTCCCGTGTTTTCGACCCCGGAACTGCCGCCCCAGCTTGGGGAATATCTGTTCCAGCGTCTTTCTCCGGCGTTCCGTTTCAAGGTCGATCCGGCGCTGCTGCCGCCGACGTTCGCCCTGTCGCGTACGGCGGGGGATACGGTGGAGATGCAGCCTTACGGCTTCATGCTCGGGCAGGGGGCGGATATCGTGACCGTGACGCTGCTTGCCCAGACGGACTGGAACGACGACGGCCTCAACGAGTGGCTGCTGCTTTGCCGGGTCAAGCCGATCATCGGCAAGAACAACATGCGCGATTACTATCTGCTCGTCGAGAAGCCCGGCGCGTCCATCCTCGTGCCCAAGCTCCTCGCCGTCTACGACTGCTTGAGCCAGAGCTGCAAGCTGTTCGTGGACGTTGATCAGAAGAAGCCGCCCTACGCGCCCGAGGAGCCCACCATTGAAGTGAAGATCGGGCAGAAGGACGTCACCCTTCCCCCGAACGCCCCGCCGCCGCCCGGCGCGCCGCAGCACGAGTTCAAGGAAAGCAAGCTGGGAGAATGAAAGGGACCCCCCTCATCCCCCCAACTTTTTGACTGATGGGGAGGCAGCGCGGCGGGAGTTCGTTCCGGCCAGGGCTGAAAGAAAGATTGTATCAGACAGCGGACGGAGAAATGAGAGAACCGCCTGAACACAAGATGTTTAGGCGGTTTCTTTTTGTCCGCAGGAAAAAGGTTTCTCCCCCATTCTTCGCCCACAGGAAAAACCGCCCAATAGGGATTCGATAAGGTCAAATCCTTGACGTGATCCCCCGGCTAAGCCGGGGGGCTCCTGCAGTTTGACAATTCCCTAAAACAATAAACCTCCTTGCCGAACCGCTCAAGGCAGAACAAGGAGGCTTTTTATGAAGCAATTACAAAGTTTAAATCATACAGTTTGGGAGTGCAAGTATCACGTTGTTTGGATCCCCAAATACAGGAAAAAGGTTTTGTACGGTAGCATTCGGCAAGAACTAGTAAATTTGTTTCGAGAACTGGCGAACCGCCGAGGCTGCACCATTTTGGAGGGGCACTTATGTGCGGATCATGTGCATATGCTGTTGTCGATTCCGCCCAAGTATAGGGTGTCGGAGATAGTAGGCTATCTGAAAGGGAAAAGTGCCATTGAAATCGCGAGACGCTTTGGAAAAATTCGTAAAATAACAGGAGAGAGCTTCTGGGCCAGAGGCTATTTCGTAAGCACGGTAGGAATGGGAGAGCGGGAAATTCGGCTCTACATACGAAATCAGGAAAAAGAGGACAGGAGAGTGGGCAGCTTAAGCTGCTGTAATTCGCCGTAGGCGAATAGCAAAAACCGCTTTGAGCGGTCACCGCGTTTCAAGCCCCCGGTTTTGCCGGGGGGATGACTGGATAGACGCCAACCACAAGCCTTTTGACGATTTGGCTCTTGCCCACTGGGATAACCCGGAACTCGCCTATAAAGAACATGAGGCCGTTCGCCTCCAGATGGATTTCTTGAGAGAACGGGGGTTCGTCGTTACCCAGAAAAAGGGTATACCCACCGCTTTTATGGCTGAATGGGGGGCCGGGGGGCCTGTGATAGGCATCCTCGGCGAGTACGACGCGCTGGGAGGTCTGTCTCAGGCCGTTTCCGCCGCCAAGGAAGTCCTTGCCGCCGAAGGGAAAAGCGGTACTGTGCGCTACTACGGCTGCCCTGCGGAAGAGTAGCTTATACGGGCAGGCCAAGCTCGGCTACTTTGATTGGACGGACGTGTCCATCACTTGGCATCCTTGGGATGTCAGCACTGTTACCGACAGTACCATGACCGCGTTGTTCTCCGCCAAGTTCCGCTTCACCGGCCGCTCGGCCCACGCTGGAGGTCGGGCGCAGTGCTCTTGACGCGGTGGAGCTGATGAACGTCGGGGCCAACTATCTCCGGGAACATATGGTGGATCAGGACAGATTGCACTATGTCATCACTAACGGGGGGCAAGCGCCCAACATCGTTCCCGCCGAGGCCGAGTCCGGTACTTCGGGCGTTCGCCAAGCAGCGAGGAGTTGCAGTCCCTGTGGCAGCGGCTGAACAAGGTGGCCCAAGGCGCGGTCATGATGACCGAAACCGAGGTCAGCTCGCAACTGCTGGGCGGCTGTTACAACATGCTCCCCAACAAGGTGCTGAATCGGGTGCTCGACGCGAATCTGAGGGCATTCGCCGAAACCATTTCTTTTGACGAAAGGGAACAGGCCGTTGCCGTCGAACTCCAGCAAACCCTGCCCCCGGCGCAAGTTGCGGTGGCGCTGGCGAGGATCGTGAGGCTCTCTGAGTCGGAGCGGGTTCTCGCCTCGACTCCGTTGCCCTGCTTTGATTCCGGGACATCCATCATGGGATCGAGCGACGTGGGGGACGTGGCGAACATCATGCCCACATCCATGCTGTGGGGCTGTGCATGGCCGGTAGGCGTTCGTGCCCAGCACGGGAAGTTCCATAGGCCTCAAAGGTTCCGTTCAGGCAGCCAAGGCCATGGCCGGAACCGTGTACGATCTGGCGAGCGATACATCCCTGATTGATGAAGCGAAGAAAGAATTCACGGCAAAGCGGGGCGGCAAGGCGCCTTGCCCTGTTGAGGAGTTGCTGGCCTAGGTTCAGGATTTCTTGAGAGGAAGGATAAACATTGGCCCTGTGCAGCTTCCCCAGTTGCACTGAGCCAACTCTTATCTTTACCTATGCGCTGGTCGAGTGTATCAAGCTTTTCTTCCTCAAACAAGTGAGCCCACCAGTATGCATTCCTCGAGATCGAACCATTCTGTGAAATCAAGCTCCGAGAGAGGCCTATATCATATTTGTATAACAGGCCATAGATTCTATGTTAGTGAGAGAGCCTCCTCTGCCAACCTAAACGTCATCTCATAATCAAACGGGAATTAGATTTAGAAGATTTTTAGACTTTTCAATCCGTTTCTTGGGCGAAGTTGGAAATGGGCATCACCAATGAGTAATGGGGGGCGACTCGCGCCCCAGTTCTGGACAGGGGGAAAGACCGGTGCTCAAAAGCCTCGCAACATCCTAAAAACGGAGTTCTTTGGATTCTGCGAACAGGCGTACCATGCAAGGATTTGCCAGAACGGTCCTCCGTACCAGACTTGTCACGGATGGTTCCAGCGTTGGCGAAAAGAGGGCGCGTTTGATGCCATGTTGCTGGCCTTGGCTGAGGACTTGCGGGAACGCGGCAAACTCGACTTACGGGAAGCCTTTATTGACGGGATATTCGCCCCGGCAAAAAGGGGGGCCGTGCCGTTGGTAAAACCAAGTGCGGCAAAAGCACCAAAATTATGGCAGTGGCAGATGCTGCTGGTTTTCCTCTCGCCCTTCACGTGGCAAGCGCGTCGCCTCATGAAGTGACCCTGGTGGAAGATACTCTGGATTGTACGTTTACCAATGAGCTTCTAGGCCGTTTGATCGGCGACAAGGCCTACGAGTGATGCCCTTGACGCCAGACTGGAAGAAGCTTGGGGCATCAAAATGCTCGCCCCAAATCGAAAGAAACGGGCCAAGACGCAAGATGGCCGTTCCTTGCGGCGTTACCGCCGCCGCTGGAAAGTCGATCGGCTGTTCGCTTGGTTGCAAAATTTTCGTAACCTTGTTGTAATATATGAATCTCATGCAGAAAACTTTCTAGCAATGGCGCAACTGGGGTGTACTATGATCTTGCTCAGGTTGATTATGAGATGACTTCTAGCTCCATCGCATAAAAGATGGAATATACACTGCATCCAGATGACGTCCCTGCCATTGACGAATATTCTCGACGACTTCGTCTGTCACCTAGCTGATGAGCACCGGCGAAACGCCCGTATAGTTGACGTAGTTATAAAGCATAGTTATATATTTAAATGAATATAAACTATGCCATATTATATGTTTGAGTGGGATAGGAGAGGAAAGCTTATTCTAAACACAACAGATAGAGAAACAATGCTGGAACAGCTTAGGAATATGTCGGATTCCGTAGCGTTGCAGAATGCCCCGGACGCTTTTTCGTTGACCAAGGCCGAAAGCCAGACTCCTTTAGAGCTTGCAGGACTTTCCGGCGCAATACTTCTGGAACGTTACCGGAAGGTCTAAAAACGAGAAATGAAGCAGGACGACATCACTGTACGTTATGATGCCGTATTGTCCGGTACTACAAGGCAAAAGGGAAAGCCTACCAATCCTTCATGAACGCCGCCCTCGCGCTGTACGGAAGCTGAGCTTGCATCCACGAACAGTACTGAAAGTGCAGGTAGGCAGCTCCGCAAACTTCCTTACAATCACATAAATGTACATCCCACACTCCCCAGCGGCGATGAGAATTCATTCTCTACTGTCTTTTGGTCTTTATTACGAATATGTATATGCTCTTTAGAGCTCATTTAGAAACGCTTCTCCCCTATATGTGGAAGGAATAGGACTGTACACGGTAGTGTAGGATCACGAAGGCAACCAAACGGTATCTAGGTGAACTGTCAGAACAATAGGAATCACCTTTTTCAAAACATTCAATTCTGACTATGTATTCTGTTATGCTCACTCAGATGCTCTGACGGTATTAAAATAATTTGAAAATAGTTTCGCATTTACTATGAGGTTGTTTCTTATAAGAGCTCAATATATGTTCATCACGCCAATTTATTCGTGAATGTCAACAAAAATATATCCGGTTGTAGGTAAAACTCCAGAGTAACAATCTTACTCCCTAGCCCGCTGAGCAGGGTGCATCAGAACAGCAAAAACGTATTGCCCGAAAAAATTTCGACCGCCGAAGCGCCCAAAATCTTATGATAAGGTCATCTCAAAAGCGACTTCCGGCTCTCACGAGATTACCTCAAAGGAGCCCTAGGAGACGTCATGAACCTCTTGCTGACCGCAACCTTCTTCAGCCTGTGCAAATGGACACGAGCTCTGCGCTTATATTTATTTTTTGGGTTTCAGAGTGTATTTTTGAAATTTAATATATTGAAATAAATATTTTTATGTTTTGCTTGCCCTATAAGGCGATAACAGAGGAATCTCCTGTTGAAGAGATAGTTTTTCGCCCTAAGAATATGGCTAAGTTACGAGATGTACTTGTTACCGAGGAAAGTCAAAAATAAAAATTAAGGGCTTTGTCATGGCAAGCGATTGCTATTTTTATTTCACATGAATTAAAAGGTATAATAAAGAGAGGACTTTTGTTGAGCGAGTTAATAAAAAATTAAAAAACTGTAAATTCAATTTACTGTAAAGTTATATCAATACGAACTCCCCTCACTTTGTATTTTCTGAATACAATAAAGGAACTGGAGATGATTCCCATCACTATCATTATTGCAAGTTACAATTACGAACGTTACTTGGGGGCAGCGATCCAAAGTGCTCTCAACCAATCATTCACAAATTTTGAACTTATCATTGTTGATGACGGTTCCAAAGACGCTTCAGTGGAGCTCGCCCAGAGCTTTGCTCAAAAAGATCCCCGGGTGCGTGTACTTATGCACTCAGATGAAAAGAATCATGGGCTTCCCGCTACCTTGCAATTGGGTCTTAATAACGCACAGGGCGAGTACATCGCCTTTCTGGAGTCTGACGATCTCTGGAGGCCAGATTGTTTGGAGAAACGTCTTGCGGCTCTGGTAAAAAACACTGCGGGGGTTGTCTTCAACGGTGTTGAGCCCCTTCCTATGCCAGGTGCGGATACAGCCTGGTTTGACAGTTATGTTCCCCGTATCATGAAAGAACATACTCTTCGAAGATCTACATCGGGAAATGTGTTCCCCCTTACTCGCGGCTTTCTCGTTGAAAATAAGATTCCTACGTTTTCTTGCGCGATGGTGAGGACAGAACTTCTCCGTAACTGTGACTTTACCTCTCCGGTTCCACGCTGGATGGACTGGTGGCTTTGGAGTCAGATAGCGAGACAAACGCAGTTTTGCTTTATCCCGGCCCTCCTGACTCGTTGGAGGTTGCACGCTAAAAGTTTTAATCATAAAATAGCATTATCTCGCTATTGGATAGACTCTGCCGTCATATGGAAAGGCTTCAGGCGTCTCTTCCGAAACAAAGACTGGGCAACAGGGCACTACAGCGAGGCACTTCTCTTAAGTTCTCCTTTTTGGCTTCGTCTTGTTTTGCGTTTCGGAATGATTACCAGACAATCTGGGCTCCGAGAGACTATTCTCAAAATTTATAAACGACTTCGCTAGGGGACATAATGGCAACGCTTCTTGTTACAGGCGGAGCAGGTTTTATTGGTTCCTGCTACGTTTTGACCCGGTGTGCCGCCGGGGATACCGTACTCAATCTGGATAAGCTGACCTATTCCGGGAATCTCGATAATGTAAAGAGTCTCCACGGAAACGCTCAGCATATTTTTGTACATGGGGATATTGGAAATGCTGAGCTTGTTGAGTATCTCCTTACAAACTATCAGCCTGATGCAGTGGTCAACTTTGCTGCGGAAAGCCATGTCGACCGCTCCATTCTTAATCCGGAAGCCTTTGTCAGAACCAACGTGCTCAGCGTCTGTACGATGCTCCGAACCGTACAAAGTTGGTGGCAAAATCTGAGCAAAGAGCGTAAGGCCGCTTTTCGCTTTCTGCACGTATCAACGGATGAAGTCTTTGGGACTTTACAGCCGATAGATCCAGCCTTTACCGAAGAAACGCCCTATAGCCCGAACAGCCCCTATTCGGCTTCAAAGGCTTCCAGTGATCATTTTGTCCGGGCATTTCACGAAACCTACGGTTTCCCAACTTTGATTACCAACTGCTCCAACAATTACGGCCCGCGTCAGTTTCCAGAAAAGTTCATTCCCCTGGTAACACTGAATGCTCTGGCCCGCAAAAAACTGCCGGTCTATGGAACGGGCGCCAACATCCGAGACTGGCTACATGTAGAAGACCACTGCACGGCTATTCATCGCGTCCTTGAAGCAGGCAGCGTGGGCCAAACCTACAATATCGGAGGCAATTCCGAGCGAACCAACCTTGAGGTGGTTCACGGGATATGTGCCGTACTGGATGAACTACGCCCGTCTGTTGAGGGGCCCTATGCCGATCTTATTCAGTTTGTCAGCGACCGCCTCGGGCACGACTTCCGCTATGCAATCAATTGCACCAAACTTTCTACAGAACTTGGCTGGCACCCTACTCACACCTTTGAAACCGGCCTTCGCGATACCGTTTTGTGGTATCTTGAGCACCCAGAATGGGTGAATAATGTCCAGAGCGGTGACTACCGCGCATGGATGCAAATGAACTACGCAGGCAGGGCCTAAGATGAAACAGTGGAAAGGTATTATTCTTGCGGGAGGTTCCGGAACCCGTCTCTACCCCCTGACCCGCAGCGTCAGTAAGCAGCTCATGCCCATTTATGATAAGCCGATGATTTACTATCCGCTGTCAACTCTCATGCTGGCGGGGATTCGAGAGATCGCCATTATCTCCACGCCAGAGCACTTTCCGCTTTTCCGGAAACTTCTTGGCGACGGGACGCAGTGGGGCTGTCACTTTGACTATGTAGTGCAGGAACGCCCGGAGGGACTCGCCCAGGCCTTTCTGTTGACAGAAGGCTTTATTAAGGGACGCAATGCCTGCCTTGTCCTAGGTGATAATATTTTCTTTGGACACGGGATGGTGCATCTTTTGGAAATGGCCATGCAGCGCGATACAGGTGCAACCGTTTTCGGCTACCATGTCCGCGATCCACAACGCTATGGTGTTGTGGAGTTCGATAAAGACTATAAAGCAATCAGCCTTGAAGAAAAACCCGAGTTCCCCAAGTCAAACTATGCCGTCACCGGTCTGTATTTTTATGATGCAGATGTTGTGAAGATAGCAAAAGCAATCAAACCCTCTGCCCGTGGCGAGTTGGAAATTACCGACGTTAATAAGCACTACCTTGAACGCGGAGACCTCCATGTGGAACTCATGGGCCGGGGTATAGCCTGGTTGGATACAGGAACCCATGATTCTCTCCTTGAAGCAAGTTCCTTTGTGCAGACCGTAGAAACAAGACAGGGCCTTAAAATTGCATGTCTGGAAGAGATCGCCTGGCGCAAAGGCTATATCAGCTCTGATGATGTGCGCCGGCTTGCAAAGCCCATGGCCAAAAACGAATACGGGCAATACCTCTATCACCTCGTCACAACAGGAGAAGAATAGTGGACATTCTCCAGACCCCGCTTTGTGGTGTAATGCTTATCAAACCCAAAGTATGGAGAGATGATCGAGGGTACTTTGTGGAGACGTGGCAGCAAGAACGGTATACGCAGGCTGGGATTTCTTTACCTTTTGTCCAGGATAATCATTCCAGATCTTGTTACGGAACGTTGCGCGGCCTGCATTTTCAAAAACAATTTCCGCAAGGAAAACTTGTCAGCGTCTCTCTGGGAAGCGTTTTTGACGTTGCCGTAGATATCCGCAAGGGCTCTCCTACCTTTGGCCAATGGTACGGTGTAGAGCTGACCCATGAAAAACAATGGCAGCTTTGGATCGCTCCGGGTTTCGCCCATGGATTTGCCGTAACCAGCAAGATTGCGCACTTCCACTATAAGTGTACTGAATTTTATCATCCTGAAGATGAATATTGTATTCTTTGGAAAGATCTAACTCTTAATATTCAATGGCCGGTAGCAACCCCTCTTCTGTCTCCAAAAGATCAGAGTGCCCCTTGTTGGGAGACTTTTTGCACATCTCTCAACTGCGAGTGAACATACCTCTTCAAAAGAAGGGGAGTATATGAGAAAAATTGAAAGCCGTTGGAAACTGTGCGGCAGGGGGCAGGGAAAAACATTACCCAATTATGCCCTCAAGCGAGGTTTTCTTGTTTAATTATATCTAGTTAAATTTTATATAGAAATACTTCATTGTCACAGAAAAAATACCTCTCTCAGCTCCTGATTCATACAGATTGACAAAAGTAACTTTACGGTTAAGATTAAAAAATATGGCTGTGTCATAGAAAATGGTTGATGTCTTTTTCCTTGAAGTTCCAAGGGAATAACCAACAGAATGCCTCAGCCATGAAGTCCGCCAAGGGGAAAACTGGAGAAAAAGACTGTATTTTCACCGTGCTGTGGAGATGAAACAACCACATGCTATGACAGAGCCAAAAATATTTCTCAATATCACTATTTTCTGAGCGGACGGTGACGTAACACAATGAAAGTCTGTATTCTAGGTGTTTCCGGGATGCTGGGTCATATGCTTTTTTCCGAGCTATCCCGATATGGAATTGAGGTGTGCGGGACTGCTCGGGGAAGTCAGTCCTCTTTTCCCTTCTGGGGAGGTAAGATTCTCACGGGTGTTGATGCATTAAATAGTAACAGCATTCTTAATGTGTTGGAGCATTTTTCACCTACGGTTGTTATTAATGCTATAGGGCTTATTCGACACTTGTCCGAGGGCCGCCAACCGTTGCCCTGCATCAGGATCAATGCGGAATTTCCTCATGTATTATGGCATGCCTGCGCTCAAAAGGGTATTCGCTGTATTCACTACAGCACAGACTGCGTCTTTGACGGAAAGGCCGGACGTCCCTACACCGAGGAAGACGCCCCTACAGCCAAAGATATTTATGGCCTGACCAAGTACTTGGGAGAAATAGCAGGCCCCGGCGCGCTGACAATCCGAACCTCCATCATTGGCCCGGAACTGCGCGGAAAGCATTCGCTAGTAGAATGGTTTCTGGCTCAGGAAGGACGTGTCCGCGGCTTCACCAAAGCTATTTATACAGGGCTCCCCACGAGCGAGCACGCTCGAATCTTGGCTGAGTATGTGCTGCCACATCCGGAGCTGGAAGGGCTGTACCATGTGTCGGGCGAGCCTATTTCCAAGTACGATCTGTTGCAACTGGTGGGGACAACATACGGAAAAAACACCGTTATCGAACCAGATGAGAGTGTTTGCGAAGACAAACGGCTGTCCGGGGTAAAATTTGAGACCAAAACCGGCTACCATGCTCCGGCATGGCCGGATTTGATTACTGCCATGCGCCATGCGCATTTGGATTCCATGACTCAATGGATTTAATATTCAACAAGTTGAGAAATGCTATGCAAAATGTTTTTCAGGATAAAGCCGTTCTTATCACTGGTGGAACAGGTTCCTTAGGTAAAACGCTTACCCGTCAGCTTCTGGCGGGAACCTATGGTCTGCCTCGTAAAATAGTGATTTTTTCACGCGATGAAGCGAAACAGCATTTCATGCGCGTTTCGTACTCGACCATCAAGAACCCCACGGATGAAGTTATTTATGACAACTTCCGTCGGTTGCTGTCTTTTCGAATTGGCGACGTCCGCGATTACGGCTCCCTGAGTTGCGCACTGCATGATATTGACATTGTTATCAATGCTGCAGCTCTTAAGCAGGTACCTTCGTGCGAATATTTTGTGAACGAAGCTTGCATGACCAATATTGGCGGAGCCGCAAACCTTGTTCGTGCTATTGAAGAATTTCGTTTACCCATTGAAACGGTAGTCGGGGTCACCACAGACAAAGCCTGCCTACCCGTAAACGCGATGGGGATGACCAAGGCCTTAACGGAACGGATGTTTATTGCCGGAAACCTGACCTGCCCCGACACCCGGTTTATCTGCGCTCGCTATGGCAACGTTCTGGCCTCGCGTGGTTCTGTTATTCCGCTGTTCCACGAACAAATCCTTGCGGGCGGCCCGATCACAATCACCACGGAAGACATGACCCGCTTCCTGCTACCCCTCTCCTATGCTGTTACGACAATTGCAACGGCTATAAAAAATGCGCTCCCCGGCGAAACCTATATCCCCAAAATTCCGGCAGCACTGATCATGGACGTGGCGAAGGCGATGATTGGCGATCGCAACATCGAAACCAAGGTCATCGGTATCCGCCCCGGCGAAAAAATTCATGAGATGATGATCTCACCGGAAGAAGGTGCCCGGGCCTACGATCGCGGCGAATTTTACGCTATCGCCCCCATGCTGCCTGAACTCCAGCGCGAAGAAAAAATCGCCCCTCGGAATAAACCCTATGGCTCGAATGACTCTGTAATGACATTTGAAGAAACCAAGGCTCTCCTGGGGAAATATAAGCTCTTTATTGGCGATGACCGCAGCGGTGTCGACGAAGAACTGCTGGCCTAAAACTTCCAAAGCACGTTTACCGGGTTCTCGGTAGACGTGCTTTTTGTATATTCCGCCCTCCTCGCACAGCTGTTTTCAGGTTGTATCCCTTCTGGAGATGAGCATGTTTCAATCCATAGTCGGCTCCGTCCTTCGACTGACTCCGTCAACGTCGGATAGGAGCCGTGCGGATTGCCCCTCCCTAAAGGGAGGGATTACTAGAAAGGAGCTCATCGACCAAGTCGATTGTCAAATCTCTTTTTCCCTGAAAGAAGAGATTTCAGACCAATAAGGAATTTTTGATGAAGATACTTACGGTTTTGGGCACGCGTCCTGAGATTATTCGTTTATCCCGTGTTATGAGTTTGTTGGACACACTTTGTGATCACAAGGTCGTTTTTACCGGACAAAATTTCGATGCGAACCTGTCTACCCTTTTTTTTGATGAACTCAAGGTACGCCCTGCTGACTACTCATTGACCACACAGGCGGAAACCACATGGAGGCAGATTGGCAATATTCTTTCACAGGTAGATGCGCTTTTAGAACAGGAAAAACCCGATCGGTTTCTTGTTCTTGGCGATACGAACTCCGCGTTGACAGCCCAATGCGCCAAGCGTCGTGGTATTCCCGTATACCATATGGAGGCAGGCAACCGCTGTTTTGACGATAGAGTTCCAGAAGAAGTGAATCGCCGCGTCATCGATCACTCTTCCGATGTCCTGTTGCCCTATACCAATAGAAGCCGCGACCATCTGCTCCGTGAGGCCTTTCATCCAAACCGGGTTTATGTCACAGGAAACCCCATTAAAGAAGTCATCGATTTCTATATGCCGCAGATTGAGGCCTCGGATATTCTCTCCCGCTTGCAGCTCAAGGCTGGAGGCTACTTTCTCGTGACCCTGCACCGCGCCGAAAACGTAGACGTTCCAGAACGCTTACTGAGCTTTATGAATGGCTTTTCAGCAATCAGCAAAAAGTATCAAATGCCTGTGCTCTTGTCTCTGCACCCGCACACACGAGCCCGTCTGAATAAAATCGGTTATGCCTCTTCCGACGGCGTCTGTTTTCTTGAGCCTCCTGGATTTTTTGACTTTGTTTACCTGGAAAAACAGGCAAAAGCTGTTCTTTCCGATAGCGGAACCGTACAGGAAGAAGGTTGCATTCTCCGCGTGCCCACAGTTACATTGCGTGATGTGACCGAGCGCCCGGAAACGATCGAATGTGGTTCGAATATCCTCAGCGGATGCGATCCCGAACTCATGCAGCGCTGCCTCGAAATCGTACTGAGCCGCAATGGCGTCTGGAATATCCCTGCTGAGTATCAGGATGAGCTTGTCAGTAAGACTGTGTGTAATATTTTAATGGGTTATAGAAAGTAATGAAAGAGAAGATTCAGGAGCAGAATACAATGCCAGAAAGGAATTTTCATCCTCTCGTATCTATTGTTATACCCGTGTACAACGGGTCAAACTATATGCGTGAAGCCATTGATTCAGCTCTGAATCAATCCTACGACAATATTGAAGTTATTGTCGTTAATGACGGCTCTACGGATAATGGCGCAACAGAAGCGATTGCTCTCGAGTATGGCGACAGAATTCGCTACATCGCAAAAGAAAATGGCGGTGTCGCTACGGCCCTGAATGAGGGCATCAAAGCCATGAAAGGCGATTATTTTTCATGGCTTTCACACGATGACTGGATTTCATCTGAAAAAATCAAAAATTTAATTAATTCGTTAGGCGATTTTAATAAAGATACTGTTGTACTATCGAACTATGTCAATTTTTCAGAGCTTGATAAAAAATATTAC
>OIWU01001613.1_pt1 | contig 21505 bp, 17 predicted proteins | sample 1587711 | NCBI WGS metagenome assembly OIWU01 (sample SAMEA3888909, study PRJEB22519) | human gut metagenome | biome: human gut; feature: human-associated habitat; material: faeces | place: Denmark | collected 2010 | reverse complement strand
AAGTTCGCCACATATTGGGGAACATACAAGACGGTGGGTTTCGGATGGTTACGTTAGTCCGACTTGCTTTGTACTGAAAATCCGTTAATTGGAAGTAATACGCCGTCATGTTTTCTTGGCTGTTCGTGTTTCTTTCGTTACATTTGCAGATGTGAAAGCTTGGTATGCGCTTCTTTCACCTTGGTGGTTGAAGATGAAGAGCCTACGGTTGTTTGACAGTCACGTGTGTCTCCTCCTCCGTTCTTAGCGTTGGAGATACGCCTCGTAAATTATCCAAAGATATGACAATGAATAGCTATATAAGTTTTGACTGGGCGATGAAGCGCCTGTTGCGCAATAAAGCCAACCACGCCGTTTTGGAAGGTCTGATGACCTCCCTGCTCGGGCGTAAATATACCATATTGAAATTCCTGGAGAGCGAGTCAAACCAGGTTGCGGAGGACGATAAGTTCAACCGCGTCGACATCTTGGCCGAAAGCGACCGTGGCGAACTGACGATCATCGAAATACAGAACAACCGCGAACTGGCCTATTTCCACCGCATGCTCTATGGCGTGTCGAAAGCAATCACCGAATATATCAACCTCGGAAACGACTACGATTGCGTGCGTAAGGTTTACAGCATTAATATCGTGTATTTCGAACTGGGGCAGGGCAGCGATTATGTGTATCACGGCAAGACCTTCTTCCGTGGCTTGCATGACACCAATGACATCCTGAAACTATCGGTGCGCCAGAACGAGCGGTTCTTCGGAAAATCAGAGAATGACGTCCTCAAATGCAAGGAAGCTGGCGACCTTTTCCCCGAATACTACGTGTTGCGCGTCAACGATTTCGACAAGGTGGCTACGACACCGCTGGACGAATGGATTGAATTCCTCAAGACCGGCATCATCGCCCCAGAAGCGACAGCCCCCGGTTTGAGCGAAGCTCGCGAATGTCTACGCGTCGATTCCTTGAGTCCCGCCGACAGGCAGGACTATATCCGCCACATGGAGGCCCTGCGTTACCAGCGCAGCGTTCTTGAGACAAGCCACGATGAAGGGTATGTCGAGGGACGTGAAGACGGACTTTTGCAAGGGCGCGCTGAGGGCCGTGCCGAGGGCCGCGAAGAAGGTGCCAACCAGCGTGACCGCCAAATTGTGTCGAATCTGCTGGCGATGAAAGTCCCCATGGATTATATGGTGCAAGTGACCGGCCTGTCGGAAGACGCTATAAGGAAAATCATGGAGAGCCTGTAGGCGGATGCTACTTTTCCCGTTGCCGGGTGAGCCGCACACGGTCGTTAGACAGTCACGTGTGTCTCCTTCTCCGTTCTTAGCGTTGGAGATACGCCTCGTAAAATATCCAAAGATATGACAATGAATAGCTACATAAGTTTTGACTGGGCGATGAAGCGCCTGTTGCGCAATAAAGCCAACCACGCCGTTTTGGAAGGTCTGATGACCTCCCTGCTCGGGCGTAAATATACCATATTGAAATTCCTGGAGAGCGAGTCAAACCAGGTTGCGGAGGACGATAAGTTCAACCGCGTCGACATCTTGGCCGAAAGCGACCGTGGCGAACTGACGATCATCGAAATACAGAACAACCGCGAACTGGCCTATTTCCACCGCATGCTCTATGGCGTGTCGAAAGCAATCACCGAATATATCAACCTCGGAAACGACTACGATTGCGTGCGTAAGGTTTACAGCATTAATATCGTGTATTTCGAACTGGGGCAGGGCAGCGATTATGTGTATCACGGCAAGACCTTCTTCCGTGGCTTGCATGACACCAATGACATCCTGAAACTATCGGTGCGCCAGAACGAGCGGTTCTTCGGAAAATCAGAGAATGACGTCCTCAAATGCAAGGAAGCTGGCGACCTTTTCCCCGAATACTACGTGTTGCGCGTCAACGATTTCGACAAGGTGGCTACGACACCGCTGGACGAATGGATTGAATTCCTCAAGACCGGCATCATCGCCCCAGAAGCGACAGCCCCCGGTTTGAGCGAAGCTCGCGAATGTCTACGCGTCGATTCCTTGAGTCCCGCCGACAGGCAGGACTATATCCGCCACATGGAGGCCCTGCGTTACCAGCGCAGCGTTCTTGAGACAAGCCACGATGAAGGGTATGTCGAGGGACGTGAAGACGGACTTTTGCAAGGGCGCGCTGAGGGCCGTGCCGAGGGCCGCGAAGAAGGTGCCAACCAGCGTGACCGCCAAATTGTGTCGAATCTGCTGGCGATGAAAGTCCCCATGGATTATATGGTGCAAGTGACCGGCCTGTCGGAAGACGCTATAAGGAAAATCATGGAGAGCCTGTAGACGGGTGCTTATAAGTAGGTGTTCAAAATTATTTTATACTATCCATGCAGGGACAAACCAATTCAATATAAACTAATTTTGAATACCTACTTAAAACGGAGCGATAGGCCAATTGGTTCGCCTGTCTGTTCTTGTGAATAAAGTATGGTCTTTCCTCTCTTCAGACACTCCTAAAAATACAATATATGAACCTCATAGAAGCAATTAAGCAACGGCACAGCGTGCGGAGCTATCAAAGCAAACCGTTGCCGCAAGATGTTATCAGTCAACTACAAGAGAAAATAGATGAACTCAATGCAGTCAGTGGACTGAATATGCAACTCGTTGTCAATGAAAAACGTGCCTTTGCTGGTATCAACTCGTATGGTGCGTTTCATGGCGTTGAAAATTATCTTGTCATTGCAGGCCAGAAAAGCGACGACCTTGATGAACGGGCAGGCTATTATGGCGAGATGTTCGTGCTTTATGCCCAAATCCTGGGCTTGAATACCTGTTGGGTTGGTCTTACATACCGTAAGCAGAAAGAACGGTATGCGCTTGCAGACGATGAGAAAATCGCTTGTGTCATTACGGTCGGTTATGGCGTTACACAGGGGCATGGTCATAAAATCAAGCGTGTGGAACAGGTGAGCAATGTTTCAGATGACAGTCCGGCTTGGTTTCGTCAAGGCATTGAGGTAGCCCTATTGGCCCCGACAGCCGTCAATCAACAGCGTTTCTTCTTTGAACTGATCAAAGCTCGAGACGGCGGAATGCCGAAGGTGAAAGCCCGTCGCGGTTTCTCTTTGGTGGGCTACACCCAAATGGACCTTGGCATCGCCCGTTTGCATTTTGAAATCGCCGCTGGACGCGAGCATTTCGAATGGGAAGACTGACTGTCGATTGTGAGACGGAAAATATAGATAAGAATACCTGCTTATGGAAAGAAAAGAGAAACTCCCAAATGTGTTCTATGCGATGATGCTGGTGCTGGCCTTAAGCTTGACCGCCTTGATGGGTGGAGCCGTATGCCTATTGGATTACGCTTTAAAACCGGCAGACCTGTCACGCAACGATCAGAAAGCCTGGGAAGAAGTCTATGAGAACTATCCGGGGGTGAAAGCCTGGCACGATTCCCTCGTGTCTGTCGGTGCACTGCGCGATACCACTATCACGACATTGGGATATAAAATGCATGCGTGGTTTGTGCCTGCTTCTCGTCCAACGGCCGCTACGGCCCTGCTCTTACATGGGTACACCGATTGTGGTATCAGTATGATGCCTATTGCTCGAATGTACCATCGCGACATGGGTATGAACGTGATGATTCCCGATTTGACCAATTCTGGACGTACCGAAGTCGACCACTATGAAATGGGAAAAAGAGAGAGCGAGGAAGCCAGGGTGTGGAGCTACTTTGCCTTAAGAGAAGTGGGCGACAGCATGCGAATGGTTGTTCATGGCGTTTCTATGGGTGCCGCCACCACCATGATGGTAGCTGGTGGCCCTTGTACGCCCTTCTATATCAAAGCCTATGTGGAGGATTGCGGATATAGTTCTCTTGACAAACAATACACCAAAGAACTCAAGGAGCGTTTCGGCTTGCCGCGTTACCCGTTGATACCGTTGGCATCGTGGATATGTAAGAAAAACTATGGATTCTCATTCGCCGATATCAGTCCGGAGAAACACCTGCGTGGCGTAGAGACCCCTATGCTCTTCATTCACGGCACCGCCGATACCTACGTCCCCACGGCGATGGTACATGAAGTGTATGCCGCCAAAGATACAGGTGTGAAAGAATTGTGGCTTGCGCCTGACGCTACCCATGCACGCAGTTTTAAGAAATACCCGAAAGAATATTCCGATCATGTGCGTCGATTCTTGGTCAGCAACCATTTCTTCGATGCGGAGTATTGGTTCCGTAAATGGTTGGAGGATATGCACAACGAGCAGATGTCTGTGATGTCTCGGCATTGGCACAGGTAGCGGAAAGCAATAGTATTTCCCTATGCGTTGTTGGTTCATGCAGAAAACCTCTGGCAGGCTGCAATGATTTAGTAATGGTGAAAGAATAAGTTGTGCAATTTTGACCTGTATTTTTGTTGGTTTTGGAATTTGGAAGAGGGAGCATAGCGGGCTATGTGACCGATGATAAATTCCAAAAACGGCAAAAATACAGGGTATAAAAGAAATAACTCCTTGCCCTTTAAAATTATACAAGTTATTTTTTTACCATTACTTAATCCCGTCGGTCGGCCTATTTTGCGGAATATGTGGAAAACTGGGTGAAAATCAAGGAAAAATGGGGCGTCGGAGCCACTTTTTTGTGGAAACGTTTTATCGGAGTTTATTTTTGTCGTATCTTTGCAAATGGTTAGAGTGAGGGGCTTGGAAAAAGTTCCTCACTTGTTTTTGGTAATGGTGGAAGAATCGGGCCGTGAGGTTCGTTTGGAATCTGTTGCCAAGCACATGAGTTATAATTTTACGGAGATTGGCACATAGAAAACCTTCGTGTGTAATCGGCCAAAACATCCAAATTACAGCGTAACACAAAACGTATGATTGAAACGAATGTAGTGAGAAAACTAGTTGACGAATGGTTGGAAGACAAGGATTATTTTCTGACCGATTTGACCATTTCGCCGGATGACCGCATCGTAGTGGAAATTGACCACCAAGATGGTGTGTGGATTGAAGACTGCGTGGCCCTGAGCCGCTTTATTGAAGATGGCCTTGACCGCGATGCTGAAGATTTCGAGCTCGAAGTTGGCAGCGCCGGCATCGGACAGCCATTCAAAGTGCTCCGCCAATATGAAATCCATGAAGGAGAAACCGTGGAGGTGTTGACCAAGGAGGGAAAGAAGATGGAGGGCATACTCTCTAATGTGACTCCCGAGCACTTCACCGTTACCGTACAGGAAAAAGTACGTATTGAAGGAAAGAAACGTCCGGAGATGGTTGACCGCGATGTGACCTTCAGCTATGACGACGTGAAGTCCACCAAATACGTCATCAATTTTAAATAAGTAATGGGGAAAGGATAAGCTGACCAATTTTGACCTGTTTTTTTGTTGGTATTGAAATTTGATAGACGCGCTATCTGGCTTATGGCAAATTTCAAAGATGGCAAAGAGGCAGTAAGTAAGACCACAATTCCTTATTCCTCAAAATTGTTCAGGGTGCTTTTAGTTCATTCCTAATCCTTTGCAGTCTGGGTTGCGGCGGTGTGTCGCAGAAAATCCAGAAGTTGTTCCGTTTTTTTAGAAGACACATGTTGTGAACGGCATCTGCCGCGTGACATTTCGATAAGTCCTTCTGAGATGGGATAAAAGCCTGCTTCAAATCTTGAGAAAATAAAAACAATATATGGCAAAGAAAAAACAAGAGACACTGAGTCTCATTGACACCTTCTCCGAGTTCAAGGAGACGAAGAATATAGACCGCACCACAATGGTCGGTGTGCTCGAAGAAAGCTTTCGCAGCGTGATTGCCAAAATCTTTGGTTCTGACGAAAACTTCGACGTGATTGTTAACCCTGACAAGGGCGACTTTGAAATCTATCGCAACCGCGAAGTCGTTGCCGATGACAATGTGACTGACCCTAACAAGGAAATCACCCTGTCGGCAGCCCGTGAAATCGATGCCGACTACGAAATCGGCGAGGAAGTGAGCGAAACCATTGATTTCGCCAAGTTCGGCCGCCGCGCCATCCTGACGCTCCGTCAGACCTTGGCCAGCAAAATCTTGGAGCTCGAGCACGATTCTTTGTACAACAAATATAAAGACCGCGAAGGCGAGCTTATCTCTGCCGAGGTTTATCAGACTTGGAAGAACGAGACGTTGCTTATGGACGACGAGCATAACGAGCTCCTCCTGCCGAAGAATCAGCAGATTCCACGCGACTTCTTCCACAAGGGCGATATGGTTCGCGCCGTCATCGACCGCGTTGATAATTCAAACGGAAATCCGAAGATCTTCCTTTCGCGTACCTCTCCCGATTTCTTGCGCCGCTTGCTCGAACAGGAAATTCCAGAGATTGTCGACGGTGTCATCCAGTTGCGCCGCATTGCCCGCATTCCGGGAGAACGCGCCAAAATCGCCGTTGAGAGTTTCGACGACCGCATTGACCCCGTTGGCGCTTGCGTCGGTGTGAAGGGTAGCCGTATTCATGGCATCGTTCGCGAAATGAACAACGAGAACATCGATGTGATCAATTACACCAGCAATACGCGCCTCTTCATTCAGCGTGCTTTGAGCCCAGCAGAAGTCATCAGCATCACGCTCAATGAAGAAGAGAAGAAGGCGGAAGTATATCTCCGTCCCGACCAGGTATCGTTGGCCATCGGCCGCGGCGGTGTCAACATTAAGTTGGCCTCAATGCTGACGGAATACACCATCGATGTCTTCCGCGAAGTAGAAGGCAATGAAGAAAACGAGGATGTCAACCTTGATGAGTTCTCAGACGAAATCGACCAGTGGGTGCTCGATGCCATCAAGGCGCTCGGATACAGAACAGCCAAGGAAGTGCTGAACGCCCCGCGCGAAATGCTCATCGAGAGAGCCGACCTTGAAGAAAGCACCGTTGACGATGTCTTGCGCATCTTGAAAGCGGAGTTTGAGGATAACGCAGCAAACAGTTAATGTTTAGTGATGGTGAAAGGATGAAGCCGAGCAATTTTAGCCTGTGATTTTGGAAGAGCAGGAATTGAAAGTTCTAAAAGCAGATTCTTTTATATTGCTCAGGGCATCTTTAGCCATTACTTAGGTCGCGCCCGCTGTTGAGTGGAACCAGGTGATAAGTAGGTTGTATCAACTGCAAGATATGCTTACCATTACTGTCGAAGGACGTTCTCTCTACGTGTGGACAAGACGTACGTGCGGAGCAGGAAGTCTCTCACCATTGCCGACAAACCAATAGCGGTCGCATGTGATAGTAATCAACGGCAACACGTTTGCCGACACATAGCTACCTTCAAACATTATCTTATATTATAGCATGAGCATTAGACTAAATAAAGTAATTAAAGAATTCAACGTTGGACTTCAAACTGTGGTCGATTTTTTGACCACAAAGGGGTTTGAGGTAAAAGCCTCTCCCAGCGAAAAAATATCTGATGCGCAGTATGACTTGCTGCGCCAGGAATTTGGTGCCGACAGAGACCTCAGAACTGAGGCCGAAAAGATGATTCAAAACCGGCAGAAAGAAAAAATCCAGAAGGAGAAGAAGGCATCCCGCAAAGATGTCGCAACGGAGATTAAAACGGAAATTCCAACGGAGCTTCGTCCGAAAGTAAAAGTCATGGGAACCATTGACCTCAACCAGAAGAAGGCAGACGACAAGACTGCTGCACAGAAACAGGTGAAGGATGAGGAGACAAAAGAAGTGGCCCCTGGCAATACAAACAATTCTAACAACACAAGCAATACCACTGAAGCCCCCAAGACCAACGACACAGAGTCAGAAATGCCAAAGCCCCAAACAAACAACACCACTGAGGCCGCAAATGTTGCTGCCAACGAACAAAATGACGGACAAGCTGCTGCACAGCAAGGTAAGAAACAAAAGCAGAAACTCTCTGTTGAAGAACGTGCCGCAGCAATTGGAGAGGAAAATAACGGCGTGTTCAAACTGCACACGCAAACTGAAATCGCCGGACCTAAGGTGCTCGGCGTGATTGACCTTTCAAGCATCAACCAAACGACTCGTCCGAAGAAGAAATCAAAGGAGGAGCGTCGTAAGGAACGCGAAGAGAAAAACCGTCAGGGGCGTGGCGGCAATAATAATGCTGCACAAGGCCAGAATGCTGGTGAGAAGAAGAAGCGCACGCGCATCGGAAAAGAGCGCGTTGACGTTAATGCCGCTTCCAACCAGCAAGGAAACAAGGGACGCCAGAATCAGGGCAACCAGCAGGGTGGTGCCAACAACGCCCAGGGTGGTAGCAAGCGCTCTAAGGAACGCAACCGCCGCGCTAAGGAGCAACAGCCGAAGCAGGAAATTTCTGATGAGGATGTTGCAAAGCAGGTAAAGGAGACGCTCGCACGCCTCACCAACAAGCAGAAAGGCTCTAAGGGCGCTAAATATCGTAAAGAAAAACGTGAGCAGGTCCGCGAACGCCAGGAAGAAGAACGTTTGGAAGCCAAGGCTGAAAGCAAGGTGCTGAAGCTGACGGAGTTTGTAACGGCAAACGAGTTGGCCACCATGATGGATGTGCCTGTAACAAAGGTCATCGGCACGTGCATGAGCATCGGAATCATGGTTTCTATCAACCAGCGTATGGATGCTGAGACCATCGACCTCGTGGCAGAAGAATTTGGCTTCAAGACGGAATACGTCAGCGCTGATGTGCAGGATGCCATTGCTGAAGAGGAGGACAATGAGGAAGATCTCGAACCACGCGCACCGATTGTCACCGTCATGGGTCACGTTGACCATGGTAAGACATCTCTGCTCGACTATATCCGCAAGGCCAATGTTATTGCCGGTGAAGCAGGTGGTATCACGCAGCACATCGGTGCCTACAATGTGACGCTCGAAAGTGGCCGCCACATCACCTTCTTGGATACTCCGGGTCACGAGGCATTTACCGCCATGCGTGCCCGTGGTGCTCAGGTAACAGATATCGCCATCATCATCATCGCTGCCGACGACGACATCATGCCGCAGACCAAGGAAGCCATCAACCACGCCGTGGCTGCCAATGTGCCCATCGTCTTCGCCATCAATAAGATTGATAAGCCACACGCCAATCCCGACAAGATCAAGGAAGGACTGGCCACGATGAACTTCCTCGTGGAAGAGTGGGGTGGTAAATATCAGAGCCAGGATATCTCCGCCAAGAAAGGTATCGGCGTGAAGGAACTCCTCGAAAAGGTGTTGCTTGAAGCCGACATGCTCGAGCTCAAGGCCAATCCAAATCGCAAGGCTGTTGGTACCATCATCGAGTCGTCGCTCGACAAAGGCCGTGGCTATGTTGCCACAGTGCTGGTTTCAAACGGTACGCTCCATCAGGGCGATGTCGTTTTGGCAGGAACCAACTATGGCCGCGTGAAGGCGCTCTTCAACGAGCGTAACCAGCGTGTCAAGAGTGTCGGTCCTTCACAGGCCGCCACGCTTCTCGGCTTCAACGGCGCTCCCCAGGCCGGTGACCAGTTCCATGTGATGGAAACGGAACAAGAGGCTCGCGAAATCGCCAATAAGCGTGAGCAACTCCAGCGTGAGCAAGACCTCCGTACCCACAAGATGCTGACGCTCGACGAAGTGGGTCGCCGCATCAAGCTCGGTTCGTTTAAGGAGATGAACATCATTGTCAAGGGTGACGTAGACGGTTCTGTCGAAGCGCTCTCTGATTCGTTCATCAAACTCTCAACGGAAAACATCGCCGTCAACGTCATCCACAAGGGCGTCGGCCAGATTTCCGAAAACGACGTCACCTTGGCTGCTGCCTCTCAGGCCGTCATCGTCGGTTTCCAGGTTCGTCCTTCACAGGCCGCCCGCAAGCTCGCTGAGCACGATGGTGTTGACATTCGTCTCTACTCTGTCATCTACGATGCCATTGAAGAAGTCAAGGAAGCCATGGAGGGCATGCTCGAACCAGTCATCAAGGAAGAAGTCACAGCTACTATCGAAGTGCGCCAGGTTTACCACATCTCTAAGGTGGGTTACGTTGCCGGTGCTTATGTCATCGACGGTAAGGTTAAGCGCACCGACAAGGCCCGCTTGATTCGCGACGGCATTGTCATCTTCACGGGCGAAATCAACGCCTTGAAGCGTTTCAAGGACGACGTGAAGGAAGTGACAACCAACTTCGAGTGTGGTATCAGTCTCACCAACTGCAACGACATCAAGGAAGGCGACATCATCGAAACCTTCCAGGAAGTTGCCATTAAGCAGAAACTCTGATAGCCTTCTTATAAATATATGGAGTGTTCTAAAATTAGCTTGAGCCAATCCTAAAATTACTATAGAACACCCCATATTATATATATGACAATAGTGAACCGAAACAATGCGGTTCACTATTGTTGACTTTTAAAAGAAACATAGCATGTATATAGATATATTCTTGGTCGTATTGCTGCTTTGGGCTGTATTCAACGGCTGGCGCAACGGCTTCATCAAGGAATTGCTTAACACGGGTGGTGTTTTGAGCGGCTTGCTCCTCTCGTTGGGTTGCTATGCCCTTTTAGGGAAATACCTTGCAGTCGACGGCACGAAGGTCAACATGGTGTTGAGCATCATAGCCTTTTTCATCCTCTGCATCTTCCTTCCCATCGCTCTGGGGTTCGTGGCCAATCGTTTCAACGACCTTTTGTGCCACCTGAAACTCGGTCTCCCCAACAGTCTGCTCGGTGCCGCCGTGAGTGTCGTGAAATTCCTGTTCGTCATCAGTTTTGCGTTCAACATCATGGAGAACCTCAACATCATGAATCCCGAGCGCACTGTCGCCTCACGCCTTTATGAGCCTGTCCGTGGTTTCCTCGGTTTCGTACGCGACGAGTCTGCCAAACGTCTGCACCGCCAATCAGACAGCAGTGCCGATAGCGTCAAGATCAAGAGCGACACGACCTACGTCTTTTTCAACCACGACGACGTGAAGGCCAAGGCCAAGAACTCGGGCAAACTCTCTGATTGAGATTGCAAGAGCGTTCTGATGTTTCCTGATAGAGCGTGGGGAAGTGGATTCTTCCGTCTCTGAAAATCAGAGAAATAGTGGCTTAGTAATGTTGAAAGAATAAGTTCCGCAATTTTGCACCTGCATTTTTGAGCTTATTCGAAGGAGCAATGCGAGCATTGTGACTGAGAATAAGTTCGAAAAGAGCCGAAAAGGCAGGGGAGCATATAATATATTACTTGCCAACGGCAAAATTGCGGAAGTTATTTTTTCAACATTACTTAGTAATGGTATTAACAGACAAACCTTATGGAACAGAATAACAACGGCACCGAACAAGGCGAGAAAAATCAGCTCGTGCGTGAGGTGGCCGACAAAAAATACGAATACGGCTTCACCACCGATGTCCATACGGAAATCATCGAGCGAGGCCTCAATGAAGATGTCATTCGTCTCATCTCCTCGAAGAAAGGCGAACCAGAATGGCTGCTCGACTTCCGCCTGAAGGCCTATCGCTATTGGCTCACATTGGAGCAGCCCAAATGGGGACATGTCAATCTGCCAGAGATCGACTATCAGGCCATCTCTTATTATGCCGACCCGACCAAGAAACAAAAGGAGGAAGGCAGCAAAGAGATAGATCCCGAACTGATGAAGACCTTCGACAAACTCGGCATCCCTCTTCATGAGCGTTTGGCACTCTCTGGTGTGGCCATTGATGCCGTGATGGACTCCGTGTCGGTCAAAACCACCTTCAAGGAGAAATTGCAGGAAAAGGGCATCATCTTCAGCTCCATCAGTGAGGCCGTGAGAGAGAATCCGGAACTCGTGCGCAAATACCTCGGCACGGTCGTTCCCTATCGCGACAATTATTTCGCTGCGCTCAACAGTGCCGTCTTCTCCGACGGTTCCTTCGTTTATATTCCGCGCGGTGTTCGCTGTCCGATGGAACTCTCCACCTATTTCCGCATCAACGCGCGAAACACGGGACAGTTTGAGCGCACCCTCATTGTCTGCGACGACGGTGGTTACGTCTCTTATCTCGAAGGCTGCACCGCCCCGATGCGCGACGAAAACCAGCTTCATGCCGCCATTGTCGAGATTGTGGTGAAGGAAGACGCCGAGGTGAAATACTCCACTGTGCAAAACTGGTATCCTGGTGACGCTCAGGGGCGTGGCGGTGTCTATAACCTCGTCACGAAACGTGGGCAATTGCGTGGCAAAAACTCGAAACTCTCCTGGACACAGGTGGAAACGGGTTCTGCCATTACGTGGAAATACCCCTCCTGCGTGCTCATGGGCGACAACTCACAGGCTGAGTTCTATAGCGTCGCTGTCACCAACAATTATCAGGAGGCCGACACGGGAACAAAGATGATTCACATCGGCAAGAACACGCGTTCAACCATCATTTCAAAGGGAATCTCTGCAGGACACAGCCAAAACTCCTACCGTGGTTTGGTCAAGGTGGGCAGTAAGGCTGAAGGAGCACGCAACTATTCTTCTTGCGACTCACTTTTGCTGAGCAGCACGAGCGGTGCACACACGTTCCCCTACATTGACGTCAACAACCCCGATGCTATTGTAGAACACGAAGCCACCACGTCGAAAATCTCGGAAGACCAGCTCTTCTATTGCAACCAACGTGGCATCCCCACAGAGGCCGCTGTCGACCTCATCGTCAACGGATATGCCAAGGAAGTCATCAACAAACTCCCGATGGAATTTGCCGTCGAAGCCCAAAAACTCCTCAGCGTCTCGCTTGAAGGAAGTGTGGGATAATGCTTGAAGATACGATTCTGCAGGTTAGGCAAAACCCTCTGCCTGCTTATACCACGCCCCCAGTTCATGTTGACATGGACTGGGGGCGTGATGCGTTTTCCTTCGTAAAGGAGCACACAAAAATCGCCTGCTTACCCATCGAGTAAGCAGGCGATTTTTGTGTGATTTTGGTAATCTGTCAATTACATATTCATACCGCCGTCAACCTGGATAACCTGACCGCTGATATAGCTTGACATGTCAGAAGCCAAGAAAGTGGCAACGTCAGCGATGTCTTCCGGTTTGCCGCCGCGGCGCAAAGGAATAGCCTTCATCCATTCCTTGCGAACCTCTTCAGAGAGGGCAGCCGTCATGGCCGTTTCGATGAAGCCCGGAGCGATGGCGTTGGCGCGGATGCCGCGGCTACCCATTTCCTGGGCAACGCTCTTTGCCAGGGCAATCAGTCCGGCCTTAGAAGCGGCGTAGTTGCTCTGTCCAGCATTACCGTGAACACCGACCACGCTGGCCATGTTGATGATAGAACCCTTGCGCTGGCGCATCATGATTGGTGTGCAAGCGTGGATGAAATTGAAAGCCGATTTCAAGTTAACGGCAATCACGGCATCCCATTGCTGTTCGCTCATGCGCATCATGAGGCCGTCTTTTGTGATACCGGCATTGTTCACCAAGATGTCGATAGAGCCGAAGTCAGCGTGTACTTTCTCCACCACTTCAGCTGTCTGAGCGAAGTCAGCAGCGTTAGAAGCATAGCCGACGCACTTAACGCCCTTAGCTTCGATTTCCTGGCGTGTTGCTTCGCCGTTTTCGTCGATGACGAGGTCGGTGAAGGCAATGTTGGCACCCTCTTCTGCGAATTTCAAGGCGATGGCCTTGCCAATGCCGCGGGCGGCACCTGTAATCAATGCGGTTTTACCTGTTAAAAGTCCCATATTAATATTGTATTTATATTGGTATTACTTATGTCAGTGGGTTCATCCCCAAGGCACGTCTGACGATGCCCATCACGATGGGGCGCGTGTCAGCGTCCGTCAGTCCTTCGCCCAGCCGGTCGTAGATATAAGGCACTTCCAGTCCCTTCACGCTATAGTGAATGATGTCTGCCATGAGATTGACGTTGTCAATGCGAAACTTGGCGCGGGCGATACCTTCTTCCAACACGCGACGCAGGATGTTGCGTTCCTCCTCGTCAAATTGGCGGCGCACTTTTTCCACCAGCCAGATATTGCGGAAAAACTCAGCACGCAGCGACCCGTTGCGCGTCACCACTTCTTTGATGACGCTCAAGTGTGTATAGATGAGCGTGAGCACCTTCTGTTCTGGTTCGGCTTCAATGCTGGCCACTTCGTCAATTCGTTCAGAGAGACGTTCCAGTTCCGTTTCAATCACGGCGGCATATATTTCCTCCTTGTTGCGGAAATAGGTGTACAATGTGCGTCGTCCCTTACCCGAATTGGCGGCAATATCGTTCATGGTCGTTGCCTCCAGGCCTTTGCGGGCGAAGAGTTCACGAGCCACTTCCACTAATTTCTGACGAGTCTTGGTGATGGACATACTTTTGAGGTCTTTGTTTATGGCCGCAAAGTTAACGTTTTTCCTTTACACTGACAAGGGAAATGGTGGTTAAAATGCACACAGATAGGGTGGTGTGCGCAATGTAATTATAGGAGTAGGTCGTCAGAATTATATTTATACAGGCTTCACCCCTGGCAAGTCATTATATATAAATGTTCTGTCAATGCGTCGACACGTCCTCCTGTTTGCAGTCAAAACCATGCGCTCAAATATCCCGATGCGAGCCCTCCCCCTCAAATTTACGTCGACTTGTGGGCGCATTCAATAAATTTGTGCTAATTTTGCTTGGTTAAGTAGGTGGTTGGATAATCTGCGGAGGCCGACGGACAGAAAACCGTTCCCCAGCGGAAAATACCCTCCACATCACTTGCCGATAAAGTATGCACCCCGTTCCCCTTCTTTCCTCCGCCATCGAGCGCGGCATGATGAAGGGTGCGAGCACAAAAACTGTTTGATGAAAAAGGAAAACGATTTCAAATATCTCAACCACATCGATTCGCCCAAAGACCTGCGTGCTTTGGGCGTTGAGGCGTTGCCCGACGTCTGCAATGAACTCCGCCAGGACATCATCAACGAGCTGGCCGACAATCCAGGGCATTTCGCTTCGAGTCTCGGTGTGGTGGAACTGACCGTGGCGCTCCATTATGTCTTCAACACCCCCTACGACCGTATCGTTTGGGACGTCGGACACCAGGCCTACGGACATAAAATCCTTACCGGCCGACGCGAGCAATTTTCAACCAACCGTAAGCTCGGCGGCATACGTCCGTTTCCCTCTCCGCTTGAGAGCGAATACGACACCTTTGCCTGCGGACATGCCTCCAACTCCATCTCGGCAGCCCTCGGTATGTCGATGGCTGCTGTCAGGAAGAAAGAAGACAACCGCCATGTGGTGGCCGTCATCGGTGACGGCGCAATGAGCGGCGGACTGGCCTTTGAGGGCTTGAACAATGCTTCCGACACGCCAAACAACATGCTCATCATTCTCAACGACAATAACATGAGCATCGACAACTCGGTGGGGGGCATGAAGGAATATCTCACGCATTTACACACCAGCAGAAGCTATAACAAACTGCGCTTCCGCATCTCCAACCGCCTCTCTTCGTGGGGCGTGCTCAGCGATGAGCGTCGCCGGAGCATCCTGCGTTTCAACAACTCCCTCAAATCGCTGCTCACCAATCAGCACAACATCTTTGAGGGCATGGACATCCGTTACTTCGGCCCAACCGATGGCCACAACGTGAAAGAACTCGTGCGCATCCTTTCTGAAATCAAAGACATGAAGGGGCCGAAGCTCCTCCACATCCACACGGTCAAAGGAAAGGGTTTCAAGCCCGCTGAGAAGTCGGCAACGGAGTGGCATGCGCCTGGCAAGTTCAATCCAGAAAGCGGATGCCGCATCGTGAGCCAGAATGCCGACGGCGTTCCCAAATTCCAGGATGTCTTTGGACATACGCTCGTGGAACTCGCAGAAAAAAATCCGCGCATCGTTGGCGTCACGCCAGCCATGCTCACGGGCTGTTCCATGAACCTCATGATGGATGCCATGCCTGAGCGCACCTTCGACGTGGGCATCGCGGAGGGACATGCCGTCACCTTCTCTGGCGGCATGGCGAAAGAAGGCTTGCAACCCTTCTGCAATATCTATTCTTCCTTTGCACAGCGTGCCTACGACAATGTCATCCACGACGTGGCCCTGCTCTCGCTCCCCGTTGTTCTTTGTCTGGATCGTGCCGGACTGGTTGGCGAAGACGGGCCGACGCATCATGGTGTCTTTGATTTGGCCGCCTTGCGTCCCGTGCCCAACCTCACCATCGCCTCGCCTTATGATGAGCGCGAATTGCGTCGCCTGATGTTCACGGCGCAACTTCCGGGAAAGGGGGCCTTCGTCATCCGCTATCCCCGTGGAAAAGGGCGTCTCAGCGATTGGAAATGTCCTTTGGAGGAAATCCCTGTTGGCAAAGGCCGCTGCCTCAAGTGCGGCACCGATGTGGCGCTCATCTCCTTCGGCCCGATTGGCAATGTCGGTGCCGATGCCATTGTCGAGGCCGAGGCCAAGAGTGGACTTAGCATTGCCCACTACGACCTCCGCTTCCTAAAACCCCTCGATGCCGACTTGCTCCGCGAGGTGGGAGAGAAATTCTCCAAAATCGTCACCATCGAAGACGGTGTGCGTGCCGGTGGCATGGGCAGTGCCGTGCTCGAATGGATGTCCGACAACGGATTTTCGCCGCGCCTCACGCGTCTCGGGCTTCCCGACGAATTTGTGGAACACGGAACGGTTGCACAGCTCCGCCAGATTGTCGGCCTCGACAAGGAGAGCATCGTCAATGCCCTCGTGAAATGAAAGAAAAAGCCTTAGCTGGTGGTCGAATTTACGAATTGCCCACCAGCATCATACCCATTTATCTATAATGAAAATCATTATCGCTGGGGCCGGCGCTGTCGGCACCCATTTGGCAAAACTCTTTTCGCGTGAGCGCCATGATATCACGCTCATCGACGACAACCCGGAGCGCCTTGAAGGCATCGGGTCAAACTTCGAGATGCTAACCATCTGCGATTCCCCCTCGTCCATCGAAACCCTCAAAAGGGCCGATGTGGGCAAGGCCGACCTCTTCATCGGCGTCACCCCCGACGAGGCACACAATATGACGTGTTGCATGCTCGCCTCCAAGCTCGGAGCCGCGAAGACAGTGGCGCGTGTTGACAATTATGAATACACACGTCCGGAACATCGCGACTTCTTCAAAACCGTTGGCATCGACTCCATCATCTATCCAGAGATGCTTGCCGGACGCGAAATCATGCACAACGCCTGCCACAGTTGGGTGCGCCAGTGGCTTGAAATCCAAAACGGCGCCCTCCTCATGCTTGGCATCAAGGTGCGCGAAGATGCCCACATCCTCGATGTGCCTCTCCGCCGCCTTTGCGGTCCAGAGGCGCCATACCACATCGTGGCCATCAAGCGTGGGTCCGAAACCATCATTCCCCACGGCGATGACTGTGTGGAGGCGGGCGATATGGCCTATTTTATGACCACGAAGGAATATGTCGACTATCTGCGCGACATCACTGGCAAGATGGACTATCCCGAGGTGAAAAACCTCTTCATCATGGGCGGCGGCAGCACCGCTGTGCAGGCCATCTGGTATATGCCGGAGAACATACATGCCAAGGTGGTGGAGGCCGACGTTCACCGTTGTGAACGTCTCAACGAGCTCATCTGTCGCCGCCATGTGCTCATCTTGCACGGTGACGGACGCGACCTCGACCTCCTCGTCGACGAGGGCATACGAAACGCGCAGGCTTTTCTCGCCCTCACCGACAATTCCGAGGCCAACATTCTCGCTTGCCTGGCCGCCAAGCGCCTTGGCGTGCGCAAAACCGTGGCGATGGTGGAAAACACCGATTATATCTCTATGGCCGAAAGCCTAGACATCGGCTCCATCATCAACAAGAAGACCTTTGCCGCCAGCCACATTTATCAGATGATGCTCAAGGCCGACGTCACCACCATGAAGACGCTGACCGTTGCCAATGCCGACGTGGCAGAATTTGTGGTGAAAGAAGGCTCTCGCATCACGCATAAGCAGGTCAAAGACCTCGATCTGCCGTCAACCGTCACCCTCGGCGGTCTCGTGCGAAACGGCAAAGGCACACTCATCAATGGTAACACTTACATTCAAGCAGGCGACACCGTGGTGGCTTTCTGTCTGGAAAACACCGTGAAGCGCCTTGAGAAGTTCTTCAAATGATAAACTATAAGATAATTCTGAAGGTGCTCGGCTCCTTGGTGATTCTTGAGGCCGTCATGTTTGTCTCCTGTCTCATCCTTGGATTCTGCTATGGCGAGCGCCAGTGGACCGACTTCGGCATTCCGGCCATCCTGGCCACCGTCATCGGCATTTCGCTGCTCGTTCTTGGCCGCAAGGCCGAAAACCGCATGAGCCGCCGCGATGGCTTCCTGAGCGTTTCGCTTTCCTGGATCATGTTTTGCATTGTCGGCACCATGCCGTTTCTCATCAGCGGCTACGAGCCCCGTTTCGCCGCTGCCTTTTTCGAAACCATGTCGGGATTCACCACCACCGGCGCCACCGTGCTCAACAACATTGACCAGCTGCCCCATTCCCTCTTACTATGGCGCAGCATCACGCATTGGTTTGGAGGTATGGGAATCGTTTTCTTCACCATTGCCATCCTCCCGACGATGGGCACTGGCGACCTCAAACTCTTCTCGGCTGAGGCTTCTGGCTTGAAGCTCGACAAACTCCATCCCCGCATCAGCACCACGGCACGCTGGATTCTCGTCGTTTACATGGCGCTCACCCTGAGTTGTATCGTGGCCTATCATTTGGGCGGCATGACGGCTTTCGATGCTGTCAACCATGCCTTCTCTACGGTGGCCACCGGCGGATTCTCCACCCATCAGGCCAGCTTCGCCTATTTCCATTCTCCGCGTCTTGAGTTGATAGCCTCCGTGTTTATGATTCTCTCTGGAATCAACTTCTCGCTGCTCTATCTGCTCATCATCAAGCGGCGCTTCAAAAAAGTGTTTACCGATGGAGAGGTGCGCTATTTCCTGACCATCGCCCTCACCTCCACGCTCATCATTGCCGCCTTGCTCATTTTCCAAAAACACGTCGGCATCTTCGACGCTCTGCGCCAGGCCCTCTTCTATGTCGCCTCGTTCCAAACCACCACTGGTTTCACCAGCGTCGACCCTGAAGTGTGGCCGCCATTGGCCATCATCGTCCTCCTGCTTGTCAGTGTCTGTGGAGCCTGTGCCGGTTCCACCAGCGGTGGAGCAAAATGCGTGCGTGTGGCCGCCGCCGTTAAAATCTTTGTCAACGAGTTTCGCCACATCCTCCATCCCAGCGCCGTGCTTCCCCTGCGTCTCAACAAGACTACCCTCTCAGCCAGCGTTGCCACCACTGTTTTCGCCTTCTTCATGGCCTATCTTCTGCTCATAGTGTTCGGCACCTTCGTCTATCTCCTGATAGGAGCGCCCCTGCTTGATGCCTTTTCCATCAGCATCTCCTGCGTGAGCAATGTCGGTCCGGCTTTCGGCACCATGATTGGTCCGCTCGACACTTGGGCGGCTATGCCCGACACGGGACTCTGGGTCAGCTCTTTTCTCATGCTCGCCGGACGTTTGGAGATTTTCTCCATCCTCCTGCCCTTCACGCCTGCTTTCTGGCACGACAATTGACAATTGAAACAACTCAGCCTATGAAAAAGAATATTCTTTTATGCGTGTTGGCCCTTTGTGCCGCTGCATTCACCGCCTGCGACCATAGAAATATCAAGCAGGTGGTCAAGGAAATCGCCGAAGCGCCTGCCGACACCCTCGGCATGGTCCGGCAAGTGGTGCAGACCAATGATTTCTCCGTGGTGGAGGTCGACTGTTTTGCCGACGTCACCTTCCATCAGACGGCTTCTGCCACCGCCCCCTACGTCGTCCTCCGTGCCCATCGTGACGTCTTGCCCCATGTCGGTGTGAAAACCCTGGAAGACATGGTCATCATCTCCACCGACCGCCGCTACCGCATGCCCGAAAGGGCCGTCGTGGTCATCGATATCTACGCCCCGTTCATCAGCAAATTCATGCTCAATGGTGGCAAATGTATCCGTCTGGGCGACATCCGCTTGAAATCGCCGCTCACCCTGGAAATCGACGGCGTCGGTGCCATCACAGCCAATGTTCTGAAGGCACCCGAAGTAGACGTCTCCATCGACGGAGCTGGCAGCATCGACTTGAAAGGCATCGAAACGGAACGCCTCGCTGCCAGCATCAATGGTGCCGGACAGATGTTCCTGGCGGGCCATGCCTGTGAAGCCGCTGTCGGCGTACAAGGCACAGGCGGAGTGGATTATTCCAAACTGAAAACCGACAAACCAGTCGTGGGACTGTAACGATTTTTGCGCGGGTTAAAAGTCCAAACGTCCGTTGCGTCGCCATTACAACGAACTGATTTTTATTAGCCCCAGACGGCGCAACAACGAATTTCGTGGCCGCAGGATGAGGCGCCAGTGAAACAACGAAATATATTTAGCCTCAGACGGCGTAACAACGAATTACACGAATTAACGAATTTCGTGGCCGCAGGATGGGGCGCCAGCACTGTAGCTCACTTTGCTCGCAAAGTGAGGGCCACGGACACGTCGCGAAAATGCTAAAGTTCGCTGTAGGTTCGCTCTTTTGCGGCGTATCTGCTATAAAATCGTCCCCCTCACTTTGCGAGCAAAGTGAGCTACAGTGCTTCGCCTCAGACTTCCGCCTATTCCAAACCCGCGTACAATTTTCTTTGTATTTCACCCCACTAAAAAAGGTGTTCAGAATTAGTTTCCCTGCAAGAATATTGCAACTAATTCTGAACACCTACTTGTTTGCTGAAGAGCGCTTCAGATCATTTCTTTTTCTTAAAGACCCCCCTTCATTTTTCCTAGTGCGCCCTTGGCCGCATCCTTCACTTTCCCGACAGTGCCTTTCACGCCTCCTTTTTGTGCTTCGCCCACACTCGTCGGCGCTGCTGGAGTGGCAGGAGTGCTCACCACCTCAGTGCTGCCCACAGGATTTCCTGCCAGGCCATTGAAATAATCCTTCAGGCGTTGGTCTTCATAAGCACTTCCAGAGGTGTTCTTCACCTTTCCAGCGAACTTCTCTATGCCGTCTGTGCCTTTACCAGTGACAAGCAGTTCCACCGTCCTGTCGCCATCCACAGTGAGCGTGGCACTATAAGTGGAAGGCTGTCCATACCGTTCTTTCTCCTTACACTTCAGCGTGAATGTTTCCTTGTTCCCCGTCTTCTTGTAGTTGATGATGTCGAAACACGGATCTTCATCTCCCGCATCCATCCAATAAAGTTTCTTGTTGCGGTCGATGACATGCCGTCCGCCGTCGAAAAATAGCAGTTGCACCTGTGCTGAGGCCGTCATGGCCAAACAGAAGAGCACGAAGCTCAAAATTCCTTTTGTTTTCATCGGTTCTTTGGTATATTAAAGTTAGTTAGAATATAATGGTGGATACGCTTGCAAATCGGCAGGGAGGCAAGCTGGTATCCCTCTGCAAAGTTAGGCAAACCTTTTGTATATTTACTTTAAGCAGGGCAGCATTTTCTTGAAAAATAAACGGGAGGATGGCAATATTTCCACATTACCCCAGGTTCCTTGAAATGTTATCTGCCCGCGGCCGCCGTTCGTGCTACTCGCGGCCGAAGGTAGCACGACTCGCGGTCG
>OIWU01001601.1_pt1 | contig 21604 bp, 19 predicted proteins | sample 1587711 | NCBI WGS metagenome assembly OIWU01 (sample SAMEA3888909, study PRJEB22519) | human gut metagenome | biome: human gut; feature: human-associated habitat; material: faeces | place: Denmark | collected 2010 | reverse complement strand
ATGAGATGAAGAAGGCTGTTAAGGCTGGTTACTGGAACCTCTTCTCATTCAACCCAGCACTCAAGGCTGAAGGAAAGAATCCATTCACACTTACATCTAAGGAAGGTGATGGATCATATCAGGAATTCCTTAATAACGAGGCTCGTTATACAAGACTTGTTAAGCCATTCCCAGAAAGAGCTGAGAGACTCTTCGCTAAGTCTGAGGAAGTTGCTAAGGAAAGATATGAGCATCTCCAGAAGTTAGTAGAACTTTACAAGTAATTAATATATAACTTAATAGTTTGTATGTTTCTCAAATGCTCCCGCAGGGCTTGTCCCTGCGGGAGTTTTTTGTGGTGGGGAGAAGATGGGAAAATTGTGGGAAGTAAGGGTGTAAAGTTAAACTTTTTGAGAGAGGGATTCGTATATATATGCAGAAGAAAAGAAAAGCTGTGGCGGATTGGACATTGAAGCAGAGTGAAGGCAGGTTGAAGTCCTAAAGGAACGAGAAAGAGAGGCGGATTGGACGTTGAAGCGGTTGGGAGACAGGTTGAAGTCCAAAAGGAACGAGAAAGAGAGGTGGATTGGACGTTGAAGCGGAGTGAGCCACGGAGGAAGTCCAAAAGGAGTGAGAAATAGTGGTGGATTGGACGTTGAAGCGGTGGAAGCCACGGAGAAAGTCCAAAAGGAACAAGTAAAAGTAACAGGCTGATCTATGAAACGGAGAGAAGATAGGAGGTATCTTATGAAGAAGAAAATAAGCGGAAAAGCTATAGCAGCGATTATTGCTGCACTGGCAGTTGTGGGGATTGCAGTGTATCTGATAGGCAGTACATCAAAACAGGTAGTTAATATTGATATCAGCGGCTTTAATGAGATGACAATAATGTCTGGTGGTACAGGAAAGACTATAACACCGAATGAGGAACAGAGAATGCAGATAAGCAGTCTGGTAAAGAATATGAATCTTAAGGCAAAGAAATTCCCACGGACTAATGGTTGGGGATATTGCATTACTTATTATAAAGATGGGGTGGCAAATACGATTGTACTTGCTGGAAAAGTTACATGGAATGGGGCAGATTATAAGGTGGATAAAGAATCGTATGATAAACTGAAAGAATATATTGATACTTTGTATAAATAACTTGATAATCAAACTAATATGTATTATAATTTGAAAATCAAAATAATTGGAGGCTCAAATTGAATACTAATGTTTTTAACAGGCAAAAATTGATTACAAGTATTATTTTTAAGGTAATATCACTGATTGCTTCAGTGTATGGTCTTGTGTTTACGATTGACAGTATTAAGTCATTTACATTTTTTACAACGCTGTCTAATGTGGCACTTGATATTGTGCTGGCGGTGTTTATTGTGCTTGATGTTATACTGCTTACTAAGGAAAAGGATTATAAGAGCAATGGGCTTTATATTCTTAAATTCCTTATGACACTTTCGATTACACTGACATGTCTGGTGTATATGATTATTCTTGGACCGACTTCAGAGAATGGACTGATTGGTGCATATCTTAATAAATATGCGGGAAGTCTTGGAGTACATTTAATTGGTCCGGTGTTTGCAATTGCAGATTTCCTTATGTTTGATAAGGGATTTTCGGCAAAGAAAATATATGCAATATATGCAGTTATTCCACCACTTTGCTATGTTGCATTCGTATACATACTGGCTGCACTTGGAGTAAGATGGTATGATACAATGACAGCACCTTATAACTTCCTTAATTATGCAGCGCCGACAGGTTGGTTTGGCTGGGATTTAAGCCAGATGGGGTCTGAATCTCTAGGAATCGGAGTTGTGTATATGATTGTGGTTCTGTTGCTTATATTTATTGGAATAGGGCTTTTATATCTTGCAATTAACGGAGCAGGCAGAGATGGTAAGGCACAGAAAGCGGAACTTGTGAGCGAGTAGAAGGTTAAAAATGTCCGGCATGCGATTTAAAATGAATTGCATGCCGGACATTTTATATACTTTTTCATTGTCTTACTTTATGCTATAATATCGGGCAGGAATTGAAGAAGATTAAATATAGAAAACAGGAGAAGATTATGAAAGAGAATCTTAAGAAGCTGGCTAAATACTACAAGCCGTATTTAGGCACATTTATACTTGATATGATACTGGCAATGATGTCAGCAGCGGTGGCACTTGTGATACCACTTGTTGTAAGGTTCATTACATCAAAGGTCGCATATATGAGTGCCAATGAAGCACTTTCAAGAATTATGATTATTGTTGGAGTACTTTTTGTGCTTGTACTGATACAGTGGGGCTGCAACTACTATATATCTAATTATGGACATGTAATGGGTGCAAAGATTGAGTACGATATGAGGGCAGAGATATTCAATCATTATCAGAAGCTCTCATATTCATTCTATGATGACCAGAAGGTTGGACAGTTATTATCAAGAATAACATCAGATTTGTTCGATATTACAGAGCTTTTGCATCATGGACCAGAGAATATAACTATTTCACTGATTAAGATAATTGGTGCATTATGCATATTAAGTTCGATTGACTTAAGACTTACGATTGCCGCATTTGTGCTGATTCCGTTCATGCTTGTGTTCGCGTATGTGCTTAACAAGCGCATGAAGAGAGCATTTAAGAGAAACAGGGTAAGAATCGGTGAGATAAATGCACAGATAGAGGACAATCTGTCTGGAATAAGGGTTGTCAAGTCATTTGCAAATGAAGATATTGAATGTGAGAAATTTAAGAAAGGCAATGACTTGTTCCTTGAATCTAAGAGAGACAGCTATCATTATATGGGAATGTACAATGCAGGACTTACTGCATTTACAACAATGATAAATGTAATTGTAATTGCAGCAGGCGGTATTGGAATTGCAAAGGGCTGGGTAAATATTACGGATTTCGTTACATTTTTACTGTATATAAATATATTTACGGAGCCAGTTAAGGTGCTTATTGATTTCACAGAGCAGTTCCAGAATGGCTATTCGGGTTACGAAAGATTCTTAGAGATTCTTTCAGTAGAGCCGGAAATAGCTGATAAGCCTGACGCAAAGGAGCTTACTGATGTGAAGGGTGCAATAACATTTGAAAATGTGTCATTCAGATATAAGGACGGCGTGGACGAGGTGCTTTCGGGGGTTAATCTGTCAGTAAGACCGGGAGAATATGTTGCACTTGCAGGTCCTTCGGGAGTAGGAAAGACAACACTCTGCTCGCTTATTCCAAGATTTTATGAGGTGACGGGCGGTTCGATTAAGATTGACGGAACAGATATCAAAGATGTTACACTTAAAAGCCTGCGTGACCATATCGGAGTTGTACAGCAGGATGTGTATCTGTTTATGGGTACAATTAAAGAAAATATAAGATATGGTAAGCCAGATGCTACAGACGAAGAAGTAATTCAGGCGGCAAAGCTTGCAAATGCGCATGATTTTATTATGAGCTTTGAGAACGGATACGACACAGATATCGGACAGCGCGGAGTCAAATTGTCAGGCGGTCAGAAGCAGAGACTGTCAATTGCAAGAGTATTCTTAAAGAATCCGCCAATTCTTATATTTGATGAGGCGACATCAGCACTTGATAATGAGAGTGAGCAGATTGTACAGGAATCACTTGAGAAGCTGGCTAAGAACAGAACCACATTTGTAATAGCACACAGACTTACAACTATTGAAAATGCGGAGGAAATCCTGATGCTTACTGACGAGGGCATCAAGGAGAGAGGAACTCACGAGGAGCTTATGAAGCTTGATGGTGAGTATGCAAGAATGGTTAAGATACATAGTAGAACATAACATACCAGTTTACAATGTTTATATGCAATGCTATTATATAGGAAACGTTGGAAGGAAGATGATAATCATGGACAGAACAAGAAGATTAAGAATGAATGCGACATTAAGAGATATGGTAAGAGAGAATCATGTAAGGGTGGACGAGCTTATATACCCTGTATTTGTTACGGAGGAGAACGATGTAATACAGGAAGTACCATCAATGCCAGGAATATGTCAGTATTCGCTTGACCATGTTCTTGAAGAAATCGGACGTGCTGTAGAGGTTGGAATTAAGGGAATTCTGCTTTTTGGAATACCTGTACATAAAGATGAGGTCGGAAGTGAGGCATATGACGAGAAAGGTGTTGTGTGCAGGGCAATCCGCCTTATTAAGGATGCTTATCCAGAGTTTGTTATCATGGCTGATGTGTGCCTGTGTGAGTACACATCACATGGACACTGCGGACTTGTAAAAGATGGCATTATATTAAATGATGAGACACTGCCGCTTCTTGCAAAGGCGTCAGTTGCTTATGCAAAAGCGGGGGCAGATATAATTGCACCAAGTGACATGATGGATAAGAGAGTTGAGGCAATCAGAAATGCACTTGATGAGGCAGGACTGGTTAATATTCCTATATGTTCATACAGTGCCAAATTTGCATCAGGATATTACGGACCGTTCAGGGATGCCGCACATTCAGCACCGGGATTTGGTGACAGAAAGACATATCAGATGGACCCGGCTAATGGAAAAGAAGCGTTAAGGGAAGTTGAAGAAGACATATTAGAAGGTGCAGACATGATTATTGCAAAGCCGGCACTCGGATATATGGACGTTATGAAAGAGATAGCGCTTAACTTCAATATTCCAATTGTCGCTTACAATGTAAGTGGTGAGTACGCGATGGTTAAGGCAGCAGCAATGAATGGCTGGATTGATGAGAAGAAGATTGTAATGGAGAATATGACAGGCTTTAAGAGAGCCGGAGCTAAGATGATAATAACATATCATGCTATAGATGTGGCAAAATGGTTAAAGGAAGAGTAACATTTTTAGCAGTATTAAATTAAGCAGGAGGAGCTGGTTTTATGAATGAAGAGATGTCAAATGATTTATATGAGAGAGCAATAAAACATATGCCGGGTGGTGTAAACAGTCCTGTCAGGGCATACAAGGCAGTTGACAGAGTGCCAAGATTCATAGCTTCTGCCAAGGGAGACAGAATTACTGATGTAGATGGGAATGAAATGATTGACTACATATGTTCATGGGGACCGGGAATATTAGGTCATGCACATGACAGAGTAATTGCAAAGGTTAAGGAAGCTGCGGAAGCAGGCCTTACATATGGTGCGCCAACCAAGCGAGAAGTTGAGATGGCAGAGCTTATATATGAGCTTATTCCTACAATGGAGGTGAGCCGTCTTGTAAGCTCAGGAACAGAAGCTGTTATGAGTGCAATCCGTGTGGCAAGAGGCTACACCGGAAGAGACAAGATAATTAAGTTCAGAGGCTGTTATCATGGACATTCTGACGGACTTTTGGTAAAAGCCGGTTCAGCAGCACTTACAACATCAGTTCCAGACAGTGCAGGAGTTCCTGCTGATTACACTAAGAATACACTTGTAGCAGAGTACAATGACTGCGATTCTGTGAAGGAGCTTTTTGATAACAATAAAGATGAAATAGCTGCGGTAATAGTTGAACCAGTTGCAGCTAACATGGGAGTTGTGCTTCCAAGACATGGATTTCTTGAATTCTTAAGAGACATAACTAAGGAGAATGGAAGCCTTCTTATATTTGATGAGGTAATAACAGGCTTCAGACTTTCAATTGGCGGAGCGCAGGGGTACTTTAACATAAAGCCAGACCTTACAACTCTTGGAAAGATTGTAGGTGGGGGGATGCCAGTCGGCGCATATGGTGGACGAGCTGACATTATGCGTATGGTAAGTCCTGACGGCCCTGTATATCAGGCAGGAACATTGTCAGGCAATCCAATTGCAACAGCAGCAGGCTTAGAGACTTTAAGAATCTTAAGAGATAATAAGGATATATACGACAGACTTGAGACTAAGACAAAGCGTATTGCTGACAGTGTAAGAAAATGTGGAGCCGGAAGGGTATCGGTTAATCAGATTGGTTCACTTATGAGCATATTCTTTACACCAGATGCAGTAGAAGATTATGACAGTGCAGTAAAGTCAGACACTAAGAAGTATGCAGAATACTTTGGACATATGCTTGATAACGGAATATACATTGCACCATCACAGTTTGAGGCAATGTTCGTGTCAGATGCACACACTAATGAAGACATTAACCGTACAATAGAGGTTATGGAAGAATTCTTCAGAAAATAATTCGTATAATAAGTGAGAATACAGATGCAGTTAGGATATGTAGGAATTAATTATAAGAATACAGACCTTTCAGTAAGGGATAAAATTACATTCACAGACAGCGGAATAGCAGACTTTATGCAACAGGCAGAGGAAGCAGGTGTGAACCAGTGCATTTGCCTTTCAACATGCAACAGATGCGAAGTGTTTTATCTGTATGAGGATGAAACATTTGTACAAGTAATGTCCGATTTATTCAATGATTATTTTGGACTTACTGATACTAAATTAGCTGGTGTCAAATGTGGTGAAGAAGCACTGGTATATCTGTTTTGCATAGCCGCCGGACTTGAAAGCATGGTGCTTGGAGAGGATCAGATACTAGGCCAGTTAAAGGATGCGGCAGACCTTTCAAGAACGCTTGGACACAGCGGGAAAGAGCTTAATTATATAGTAAGAGAAGCGGTAAGCTGTGCAAAGCGGATTAAGACAGAGTATAAGGTAAGTGAAAAACCAGTATCTGTATGCTATGTCGGTATTCAGGAGTTAGACAGAGTATGTGGCATATCAGGAAAGCATGCACTCGTTATAGGAAGCGGCAAAACCGCGGCTCTCGCCATAAGATATCTGGCAGAATATGGCGCTGATGTAACAGTGTGTTCAAGAACTTATCAGCATGCGAAGGCGTTGCTTAAGGAATTTCCAGATATTCAGGTTATTGCATATGATAAGAAAACAGAAGCACTTAAAAACAGTGATATAGTTGTCTCAGCGACTTCATCACCTCATCTGGTTATTAGAGCTTCTGAATTATCAGAGGGTAAAAAGATGGCACTTCTTGATCTTGCTGCACCAAGAGATATAGAAAAATCTGCAGGTGACATTTGTGGAGTTACTCTTATTGACCTTGACAGGATAGGTGGGATTGTGAAGTCTAATCAGAATGAGAGAGCACATTTGCTTAAAGAAAGCCAGTGCGTGATTGATGAGTATATAGCGGAAACAAAGAAATGGCTCACATCAAGCAGAATGGATACAACTATCCAGTCACTTGGCAAAAAATGTGATGAGATAGTACAGGACAGCTATGATTATCTTAACCGCAAGATTGACCTTTCAGACCATGACAGGGTAATCTTAAAGAAGATTCTTAAGTCGTCACTACACAGATTGTTAAAAGAACCGATTGAAGAATTGAAAAATGTGGAAGAAAATGAACAGCAGCAGTATAAAGATATGGTTGAAAGACTGTTTGGCTTGTAGGGAGGATTATGCATTACAGAATAGGAACGAGAGGTTCGAAGCTGGCACTTGTCCAGTCGGAATATGTTAAGAGAAGAATGGAAGAGGCGTATCCTGAGGATACATTTGAACTTGTTATAATTAAGACAACAGGCGACAAGGTTACGGATAAGCCGCTTGCTGCGATTGGAACTAAGGGCCTTTTTGTAAAGGAGATTGAGGAAGAACTTCTTTCAGGCAGCATTGATATGGCGGTTCACAGCATGAAGGATATGCCGGCTGAATGTGAGACTGGACTTACATTTGCAAAGGCGTGGAAACGAGAGGATTGCAGAGATGTACTTATATTAAAGACTGCAGGAAGTTTTTCAGAACTTCCTTCTGGTGCGGTTATAGGCACTGGGAGCATCAGGCGTGCATGCCAGCTTGCAATGCTGCGTCCTGATATCCAGTTTACTGCTATTAGGGGAAATGTTGATACAAGAATTAACAAACTTATGGACGATTCATACGGACTTGATGGAATTGTGCTTGCGGCAGCAGGACTTAACAGACTTGGCAGATCATCTGAGATAACAGAGTATCTTGACCCGGAGGTTGTTATTCCGGCACCGGCACAGGGAGTTCTTGCGATTGAGACTGCAGAGGTGAATACAGAACTTCTTGATAAGATAAATGCTTTGTCAGATGATAATTCTGATAGAGAAGCTGTTGCTGAAAGAACATTTTTAAGATTAACAGGCGGCGGCTGTCATGCCCCGGTTGGCGCACATTGTGTGACAAAGGATAACGGCGACCTTCGAATGGTTGTGTTATTTGGTAATGATGATTGCAGCAGGATTCTTAGAATTGAGGTTACAGGAACTGACAGTGAGGCGGTTGGCCACGAAGCAGCCCGTATGCTTGGATTGGAGTAGATTGTGGGTAAATACATATATACATATATTGAAAACGGACAGATGTACGATAAAAGCCCTTCCCTTGCAGAATTACTTGCAAAGGAGGGGCTTTCCTGCGAAAAAATAGTGACTGGCAGGATTGGTTATATTCGTGTGGAGAATCTTTTGGAAAAGATAAAAGATGCACAGTGGCTTGTGTTTACGAGTAAAAATGCTGTGGCTGGGTTTGCTTATAATATGGGGGAGTGTGAACTTTCTGCTGGTGTTAAGATTGCGGTAGTCGGCAAAAAGACACAGGAAGCTTTAAGAACAACATGCGGTCTTGAAGCTGATTTTGTTTCTTTACAAGCTGCGGGCTTGGAGCTTGGAAAGAGTCTGATGAATATTGCAGCCGGGAAGGTTGTATATCTGTGTGCTGAGGTAACAAGCGGTTCACTTGAAGAAGCTATGAAAGATTACGGAGAACTGATTAAGATTCCAGTATATAGGAATGAATATGTTGATACATATGCAGAGTACGAAATGAAAGATTTCATTGATGTTTCTGGAATAGCTGTTACCAGTGGCATCAGCGGTGAGAGAATAAAATGGCTGATTGACAAGCTTGGTGAATCAGGTGAAGTCCCAGTGTATAGCATTGGTCCCGCCTGCAGCAAAAAGCTTGTTGAGGCGGGCGTGAAAGAGAATAGGATAATTGAAGCTTGTGAGCATAGCTATAGCGGGCTGGTGGAAGCGATTAAGAAGTCAGCGGGGAAGCCGGAAGCGTGAATTGGACGTTAGAGCGGAGAGAGGCACGGATGAAGTCAAAAACGAGAAGCTGGAGAGCGGAATACACATGATTTAAAAAAGAAAAATAAAAAAGTACTGTACAAATCAGAATCATTGCCCTATAATAACATATAAACATAGTATGTTTATGTACTACATATACATAACACCTGATTCATGAATTGATATTAGAAAATGTGGAATAATACCACAAGAAAAGAGGATTGTATGGGAAAGATATATAAATCAGCAGCAGATTTAATAGGTAACACACCACTTGTAGAAGTCGGACATATTGAAGAGAAGTTTGGACTTAAGGCAAGAGTACTTGTTAAGCTTGAGTATTTTAATGCAACAGGAAGCGTTAAGGACAGAGTTGCCAAGGCAATGATTGAAGATGCAGAGGAGAAAGGTATTCTTAAGCCCGGTGCAACAATTATTGAGCCCACATCTGGCAATACAGGAATCGGACTTGCTGCTATTGCAACAGCAAAAGGCTACAGAACAATAATAGTTCTTCCAGAGACTATGAGTGTTGAAAGAAGAAATATAATTAAGGCATATGGTGCAGAAATTGTACTTACTCCTGGCTATAAGGGAATGACAGGTGCTATTGCGAAGGCAGAAGAATTAAAGAATGAGATTGAAGGTAGCATGATTGCAGGACAGTTTGTTAATCCTGCTAACCCGGATGCACACAGAAGAACAACTGGTCCAGAGATATGGAATGATACGGATGGAGAAGTTGACGCATTTGTTGCAGGTGTTGGTACAGGCGGAACAATTACAGGCGTTGGTGAATATCTTAAGTCTAAGAATGACAAGATTGAGATAATTGCAGTTGAGCCTGCAACTTCACCGGTACTTTCACAGGGCAAGCCGGGACCACATAAGATTCAGGGAATTGGAGCAGGCTTTGTTCCAGAAATTCTTAATACTAAGATATATGACAGCGTAGTTCCAGTTGATAATGATGACGCATTCGAGTATGCCAGATTGATATCACACACAGAGGGAATTCTGGTTGGAATATCGGCAGGTGCAGCACTTTATGCAGCAATCGAGTGGGCTAAGAAACCAGAGAACGAAGGCAAGACAATCGTAGCACTGCTTCCGGACAGCGGCGACAGATATTACTCAACATCACTTTTTGAGAACTAATAGCAGAATAAATGTGTCAAATGTGGACATTCTATAAGGGCAGGGCGTAAGTCCTGCCCTTTTCGTGCTTTGAAGAGATTTAGCGGCAATATGGGATATCGAAAGGTGCTTTAAAGTGTGGGTGAAAATGTGCTGGTGAAAGGAGTAAGCATGACTGATTTTACAACTAACATAGACATGAATGTCCGCATGATGAATGAAAAGTTAAGAGTGGACAGGAATTTTGACATTCTGCAAAGAGATGTATTAATAGGTGGGAAGAGAACACATTTTTACTTTATAGATGGATTCGTACAGGAAGAAACAATTGAAAAACTGGTGCAGTTTTTTTATTCATTGAAAGAATCGGACATAAAGGATATAGATACATTCTTAGAAGTCGGAATGCCGTATACAGAGATTGAAAAAAACGGACATTACGACGAAGTGGAGAAGGCATTTCTTTCAGGACAGACAGTCATGATAATAGATGGCTTTGATGAATGTATACTTATTGACTGCCGCACTTATCCGATGCGTTCAGTTACAGAGCCTTACAAAGACAAGGTTCTGCGTGGCTCAAGAGACGGATTTGTTGAGACACTTGTGTGCAATGCGGCACTTTTAAGAAGAAGAATAAGGGATAGCCGCTTTTCAATGGAAATGTATACTGTAGGGGAACGCTCCAGGACAGATGTTGCTGTGTGCTATATTGATGATAAGGTTGATAAGAAGCTGCTTGAAAGAATTGAGAATCTGATAAGCAGCATAGAGGTTGAGTCGCTCACTATGAATATAGAGAGCCTTGCTGAATGTATGTTTAAGGGAAAATGGATTAATCCGTTTCCTAAGTATAAATATTCCGAAAGACCCGATACCGCTGCAGCAGCACTTTTTGATGGAAATATAGTTATTATGGTAGATACATCACCTGCAGTAATGATAATTCCAACAAATGTATTTGATATAATAGAAGAAGCAGATGATTTTAATTTTTCGCCAATGATAGGAACTTATATAAGACTGTCGAGGTTCTTCTTTACATTGCTTACGGTTTTTCTTACACCTGTATGGCTTTTGCTTGAGAGCAATCCACAGTGGGTGCCTGAATGGTTGAAATTCATAACGATAAGTGAGGATATAACGGTTCCGGTTATATTGCAGCTTTTTATTCTTGAACTTGCAGTTGACGGGCTTAAGCTGGCGGCGGTCAATACGCCAGGAATGCTGTCGACACCTTTGAGTATTCTTGCTGGTATTGTTGTGGGAGAATACGCTGTGGAGTCCGGGTGGTTTAATTCAGAATCGCTTCTTTATATGGCAGTTGTAACGGTTGGAACTTACTCACAGGCAAGTTTTGAGATGGGATATGCATTAAAATTCATAAGAATAGTCAATCTGATTCTGGTGCAGTTCTTTGGAAGAATCGGACTTCTGGCAGGAGTCATATTTGCAATAGTGCTTGTATGCTTTAACAGGACAATATCAGGAAAAAGCTACATTTATCCTGTGATACCTTTTAACAGCCAGATGTTTAAAAGAAAAATTCTTCGGGTACGACTGCCACACAAAATAAAAAATAACTAGCAATATATGGCGTATTAAGTATTAAAATATGACTTAACACGCCATATATTGCTAATTAATTGCAAATGTGATACAATACAAAAAACATTTGAATAAGATATATAAGATTTATGGATTTGGAGATGTTTAATTATGATTAGTGATTATGAGGAAGTTGTTATCAGGTTTAAGGCATATAGGATAAGTTATCCATTAACACAGAAAGAACTTTCGGATAAATCAGGCGTTTCATTAAGAAGTATTACTCGGTTTGAAAGTGGAGAAGATATAAGTCTTGTTAATTTTATGAAATTAATGAATGCGATGGAGCTTATGAATAATTTCGTGAATGTGATACCAGATATGAACAACCGGCCATCATCTTATTTGAAAAATGTTAAAACAAGGCAGAGAGCATCTGCAAAAAGAAAAGCAGATACTGGATTTAAATGGGGGGAAGATGAATGATAAATACAGCGGAGGTAATGCTTTGGGGCACAAGAATTGGAATAATTCATATGAATGAAGCAAATGGGGTTGTTGCATTTGAATATGATAAAGATTTTTTAAAGAGTAATATTGAGGTATCACCTATACATATGCCATTATCAGAAAGAGTGTATGAATTTCCGGAACTTGCAAGGACAGCATTTCATGGAGCACCTGGATTGGTAGCGGATTCACTTCCAGATAAATTTGGTAATAAAATTATAGACAGATGGCTGGCTGAGCAGGGAAAATCAATTAGTGAATTTAATGTTATAGACAGACTGTGCTATACAGGAAAAAGAGGTATGGGTGCATTAGAATATATACCAGCAACAAGTCCGTTTGACAGTACAATAGAGGATGTTAATATATCGAAAATGGTAGAGTTTGCATCTGATGTATTATCTGATAGAAAAGATAAGCTGATTAATCTGAAAGATAATGCTGGATATAGCCAGCTTGTGCTATTGGGAACATCTGCAGGTGGTGCAAGAGCAAAGGCGCTGATTGCATGGAATGAAGATACGGGAGAAATAAAAAGTGGACAGATTAATGCTGGTGATGGATTTGAATACTGGCTTATGAAGTTTGATGGAGTATCTAAAAATGGGGATCATAATCTGGAAGATTCAGTAGAATATACAAGAATAGAATACGGATATTATCTTATGGCAAAAGCAGCGGGTGTAATTATGAATGAATGCCGTCTGCTTGAAGATGCCGGATATGCACATTTTATAACTAAACGTTTCGATAGGAACAATAATAAAAAAATTCATATGCAGACATTAGGAGCAATTTCACATATAGATTACAATATTCCGGGATTATGCAGTTATGAACAGGCAGCATATTATATGAATAGACTAGGTATACCATATTCAGATGTGGAACAATTTTATAGAAGAATGGTTTTTAATGTTATTCTGATTAATCAGGATGATCATGTAAAAAATGTTTCTTTTCTGATGGATAAGAATGGTGTCTGGAGATTGTCACCAGCATATGATGTCACATTTGCATATGACAGCAGCAATATGTGGTTGAAAGCACATCAGATGCTTATAAATGGAAAAAGTTCAGATATAAGTTATGGTGATTTGATAAAATGTGGAATAAACATGGGAGTAAGCAAGAGAAAATGTGATGCAATAATATCGTATATAGAAGATGTTGCAAAAAGATTTTCAGATTATATGGAAATGGCAGGTGTCAGGGAGAAAACCTGTCAGATTATGAATGACATTATAATTAGCAATAATATTAGAAAAACAGGAGATTAATCATGGAAAAAACAAACGAGAAAAAAGATTTTTTACAGAAAACATGGGTGGTGTGCGCCCTTGCACTTGTGTGTACATTCCTTTGGGGAAGCGCATCGCCTTGTATCAAATTAGGATATGCGTTGTTTAAGATACCGTCAAGTGAAACATGGACACAGGTATTATTTGCAGGAACAAGATTTGTTTTTGCAGGAGTGCTTACAATCTTAATTGGAAGTATTCTTAACAGAAAAATGCTGCTTCCAACGAAATCAAGTGTACCAAACATTGTAAAACTGGCAATGTTCCAGACAATTCTGCAGTACATATTTTTCTATATCGGACTTGCACACAATAGCGGAGTGAAAGCGTCAATAATAAATGGTTCTAACACATTTTTTGTAATACTTGTATCGACAATTATATTCAGACAGGAAAAGCTGAATCTGAAGAAAATTATCGGCTGTGTGATTGGTTTTGCAGGTGTTATCGTAGTCAGCATGAATGGACAGAAAATCGACATGAACTTAAGCATTATGGGTGACGGAAGTCTGTTCTTATGTGCGTTGTCATATGCATTTTCATCATGCCTTATGAAGAACTATTCAAAGAAAGACAATCCGGTAATGTTGAGCGGTTATCAGTTCATATTCGGTGGAATAGTAATGATTATATTAGGACTTGTGATGGGAGGTAGAATTACACACGTGTCAGTATCAGCAATACTCATGTTATTCTATCTCGCATGCATATCAGCCGTAGCCTACTCAATATGGGGAATACTGTTAAAGCACAACCCGGTATCTAAGGTGGCAATCTTCGGTTTCACCAACCCTGTATTCGGCGTGCTTCTTTCAGCATGGTGGCTTGGAGAAGGAAGCAGAGAGCTTGGAATAAATGCATTAATAGCGTTAGTATTAGTGTGTATAGGAATCTGCATAGTTAATGTAAAAGGAAAGAAAGCAGAGTAAATTCCTATCTGGATTAATGTAAATGTTGTAATAATCATCAGCTAAATGGTACAATATTATCAGTTGCAGAGTAAATATAGCGGATTTTATAGAGAAGGAAAAATGTTATGAATGAAGATATTTTTATGAAAAGATTAAAAGAGCGTTTACTTATAGAATTTAAAAAGCAGGATAGAAGCGGTGTGTATGGATATACGCAGAGAAGTATGGCATATAATTCGAACAGAATTGAGGGAAGTACTCTTACAGAAAAGCAGACAGCATCTATGTTCGAAACAGGTACATTATATACTGATGATACAGAAGTAATATTCCGGACTAAAGATATAGAGGAAATGAACGGACATTTTAAAATGTTCAATTATATAATGAAAAATATAGAAGCACCATTGGATGAAGATCTGATTAAAGGTATGCATAGAAATCTCAAAGAAGGCGTGTTTGAAGATTTTGCAAATGGTTATGCTATAGGAGACTGGAAGAAGAGAGAAAACAGAGTAAGTGATATTAAGGTGGCTTTGCCGCAGGAAGTGCCAGAGAAGATTCATAACCTCATAGAAGAATACAATAATTCCAATGAAGTCAGTATAGATAAAATAGCAAAATTCCATGCCCAATTTGAACTTATACATCCATTTCAGGATGGCAATGGAAGGGTTGGAAGAATGATAATACTGAAACAATGTTTAGACAATAACATAATTCCAATAATCATAAGGGATGATAATAAAGCAGAGTATTACAGAAGTCTTAACAAAGCACAGCATGAAAATGATTACAGCAGTCTTGTAAAATATTTTCAGAAAGAACAGAAATATTATGTAGATAACACAGAAAAAATGTTATTTGCATACGAAGAACTAGAGAAATAACAAGAAAATAAAAAGACCAGTTCGGGAAATATCTGAACTGGTCTTTTTCGCCACTACCTTAAAGCTTCTTTCACAGCTTCCGCAGCCTCATGCAGGGAAGCGGCCTTCTCCTCATTAAGCTTATCAATAGGTGCTTTAGATATAAGCTTGCCAAGATGCCCAATCTGAGCCTTAACATTCTTTTTCTTATCCTTCTCCCAGACCTTTTTATTGGCGGCAAGTGCGTTGTTAGCCTCATTAAGAGTCTTTACAGCATCCTCTCTTATGTCAATGAAACTCTGGTATGCTTCGTCCTGCTTGCTGTAGATTTCGGCTTCCCAGCGGGCTTTTGCAATCTCTTCTTCGGTCATGTTAGAGCTTGAAGTAATAGTAATGCTCTGTTCTCTTCCGGTGCCTAAATCCTTGGCAGATACATTGACAATACCATTAACATCAATATCAAATGTTACTTCAATCTGTGGGACTCCTGCCATTGCACGCTTAATACCGTTAAGACGGAAGTTGCCAAGCAGCTTGTTGTCTCTTGTAAACTTTCGTTCACCCTGAAAAACCTTGATATCAACGGATGTCTGGAAATTGCCGGCAGTAGTAAATATCTGGCTGTGTCTTGTAGGAATAGTAGTGTTTCTTTCAATAAGCCTGCTTGCAATTCCGCCCATAGTCTCAATAGAAAGAGACATTGGAGTTACATCCATAAGTATGATTTCAGAAGCAGCAGAACCGGTCTGAAGCTGGTTTCCAAGCTTGCCACCCTGAACGGCAGCACCAAGGGCTACACATTCATCAGGATTAAGATTTCTTGATGGCTCTTTTCCCATAAGCTGTCTTACTTTATCAGCAACAGCAGGGATTCTTGTAGAACCACCAACCAATAAAACCATATTAATGTCTGTCTTGGAAAGACCTGCATCATGCAGTGCATTCTCAACAGGTGTGATTGTTCTGTCTACAAGGTCAGCAGTAAGCTCATCAAATGTCTGTCTTGATAAAGTGATATCAATGTGGTGCGGTCCGTCTTTAGACATAGCGATAAAAGGAAGATTAATATTAGTTGTCACAGAAGAAGACAGCTCCTTCTTTGCTTTCTCAGCTTCTTCTCTTAAACGCTGCATTGCAGAGACGTCCTTTGAAAGATTGATACCGTCACTTAGCTTAAACTGCTCGACAAGATAATTAACTATTCTTTCATCGAAATCATCACCACCTAAGTGATTGTCACCTGAAGTTGCAAGAACTTCAATGACATTATCACCGATATCGATAACAGATACATCAAAAGTTCCACCACCTAAATCATACACAAGAACCTTCTGTGCCATACCATTGTCAAGTCCGTACGCGAGAGCGGCAGAAGTAGGCTCGTTGATAATTCTTAATATGTTAAGCCCGGCAATCTTACCGGCATCTTTAGTAGCCTGTCTCTGAGCGTCAGTAAAATAGGCAGGCACAGTTACAACAGCGTCTGTCACAGGCTGTCCTAAGAAATCCTCGGCATCCTCCTTTAACTTCATAAGTATAAATGCAGAGATTTCCTGTGGGGTATAATACTTTCCGTCAATCTTCTTGCGATAGTCCGTACCCATGTGTCTCTTGATAGAGAATATAGTTCTGTCAGAGTTGACGGCAGCCTGTCTCTTGGCGGCGTCACCAACAATACGTTCCTTTGATTTCGTAAAGGCTACAACAGAAGGAGTTGTGCGGTAGCCTTCTTTGCTGGTGATGACAGTAGGCGTATCACCTTCAATAACAGCCACACAGCTGTTAGTTGTTCCTAAATCAATTCCTATAACAGTTCCCATAATAAACTCCATTCAATATATTGATATATTTATTTTACCATATAAAATACATTTGACTATTAAGAAAAAAATAAAAATAAGAAAAAATTAATAAATTGGGGTTTTGCTTGATGATATATATTTTAATATGTTAAAATAAATCCTATTGAAAAGATGAGGAGAATATATTATGGCAGGTTCAGTGTTTGGAAATATATTTAAGATATCAACATGGGGAGAGTCGCATGGAGAGGGACTTGGAGTTGTAATTGACGGGTGTCCTGCAGGTCTGCCTATTTGTGAGGAAGATATTCAGGAGCAGTTAGACAGAAGAAAACCAGGACAGTCAAAGTTTACTACACCAAGAAAGGAAGATGATGAGGTACATATTCTTTCAGGTGTATTTGAAGGCAAGACTACCGGGACTCCAATATCACTTGCAGTATATAATAAGACACAGAGGTCTGCTGACTATTCAGAGATAGCTAATTATTACAGACCGGGACATGCTGATTATACATTTGACGAGAAATTCGGATTCAGGGATTACAGAGGCGGAGGAAGAAGTTCTGGAAGAGAAACTATCGGAAGAGTTGCAGCCGGTGCAATCGCTATGAAGATTCTTAAAGAGCTTGGAATTAATATTACAGCATATGCTAAAGAAATTGGTGGAATTGGCATTGATTATGATAAGTTTGATATAGCTGAAAGAGATAATAACGCATTTAACATGCCTGATAAGGAAGCTGCAGAGAAGGTTAAGGCTTTTGCAGAGAGCAAGATGTCAGTTGGAGATTCAATCGGTGGTGTCATTGAATGCAGGGTTACAGGAATGATGACTGGAATTGGCAATCCTACATTTGAAAAGCTAGATGCTAATCTTGCCAAGGCAATAATGTCAATCGGGGCTGTCAAAGGCTTTGAGATTGGAGACGGGTTTGAAGCGGCTAAAGTTACAGGAAAGTATAATAATGATGAATTCGTAATGAAGGATGGCAGGGTTGGCAAGCTGACTAATCACAGCGGTGGAGTGCTTGGCGGAATAAGCGACGGTGATGAGATTGTGTTCAGGGCAGCGGTAAAACCGACACCTTCAATTAGTGCATTGCAGGAAACTGTTAATAAGCAGGGCGAGGATATCGAGGTTTCAATCAAAGGAAGACATGATCCGATGATAGTTCCAAGAGCAGTTGTTGTGGTTGAAGCTATGACAGCACTTACACTTGTTGACCTGATATTTGACAATATGACGGCTAGAATGGACAGAGTTAAAGAGTTTTACAGAAAATAAAAGGAGCAGATATGTATAAAATTTTAAAGACAGATGGCAGGGCAAAAAGAGCAGAGTTCACAACAGTACATGGAACTGTGCAGACACCTGTATTTATGAATGTCGGAACAGTTGCGGCCATTAAAGGCGCAGTTGCGACAACTGATTTACAGCAGATAGGAACGCAGATAGAATTATCTAACACTTACCATCTTCATGTAAGACCGGGAGATAAGATTATAAAGCAGCTTGGAGGACTTCATAAGTTCATGAACTGGAATAAACCGATTCTTACAGATTCGGGCGGATTTCAGGTGTTTTCACTTGCAGGACTCCGTAAGATTAAAGAAGAAGGCGTTACTTTCCAGTCACATATTGACGGACATAAGATATTCATGGGACCAGAGGAAAGTATGCAGATACAGTCTAATCTTGGTTCAACAATCGCAATGGCATTTGACGAATGTGCGCCGGCAAAGGCTGACAGAAAGTATATCCAGAATTCTGTTGACAGAACATACCGCTGGTTAGAGCGTTGCAAGAAAGAGATGGCAAGACTGAACTCACTTCCTGATACGGTTAATCCTGAACAGATGCTTTTTGGTATAGATCAGGGTGGCGTATTTAATGATATAAGAATTGACCACGCCAAGAGAATATCAGAGTTAGATCTTGATGGTTATGCAGTAGGCGGGCTTGCTGTTGGTGAAACACATGAGGAAATGTATGATGTACTTGATAATGTAGTGCCATATCTTCCAAAAGATAAGCCGACATATCTTATGGGAGTGGGAACACCTGCCAATATATTAGAGGCAGTGGACAGAGGAATTGATTTCTTCGACTGTGTATATCCTTCAAGAAACGGTCGCCATGGACATGTGTATACTAAGTTTGGAAAGATTAATCTTTTTAATGCAAAGTATGAAACAGATACAGCACCAATTGAAGAAGGCTGTGGATGTCCATGCTGTCAGAATTATTCAAGAGCATATGTAAGGCATCTTCTTAAGGCTAAGGAAATGCTTGGAATGCGTCTTTGCGTTCTTCATAATCTTTACTATTACAACCATCTCATGACAGACATAAGAGCTGCGATTGAAGAAGGAAGATATGCAGGCTTTAAGGAAGAGGCATTATATCAGATGAAGACATATGATAAGCAGTAATGCTGTATGTTTATAAATATTTTGTTAAAAATACATTTTGAGGTAGACAAGCAGCTCTCAATTATGTATTATATGTTAAGTTTGAAAGAGACATTTTTAAGGAGGAGTATCAATGAATATTGCTATCATAGTTTTTTATGTCGTAATTATTGGTGCAATGATGTATTTCATGGCAATCAAGCCACAGAAGAAGGAACAGAAGCGTCAGCAGGAACTTATGGATTCTATGGAAATCGGTGATTATGTTCTTACAACAAGCGGTTTCTATGGTGTTCTTATCGATATATCAGAAGATGATGTAATCGTAGAATTCGGTAACAACAAGAATTGCCGTATCTCAATGCAGAAGAAGGCAATTGCTCAGGTTGAGAAGCCATCAGACAGCACATCAGCAGAATAATTAAAGGTAATTAATTAAAGCAGGGTTCCGGGTCAGACACATTTGTCTGGTCAGGAATCCTTTTTTTATTGAAAATGTTGTGCAAATGTTATATCATATTAAATTGAATTATCATATGAAAAAGGGGTAAGGGTTTATGGAAAGCAGAATAACTTTAATTCCAGGTGATGGAATAGGACCAGAAATTGTCAGAGAGGCTGTGAAAGTGCTTGACAGTGTGGCTGACAAATACGGTCACAAGTTCGATTATACCAAGATTCTTATGGGTGGATGCTCAATTGATGAGTATGGCGTTCCACTTACAGATGAAGCAGTAGCAACAGCTAAAGCATCTGATGCTGTACTTCTTGGAGCAGTTGGAGGCAATGTGGGTAATTCCAAGTGGTATGATGTTGCACCTAATTTAAGACCAGAAGCGGGACTTTTAAAGATTCGTAAGGAATTAGGACTTTTTGCTAATTTACGTCCGGCATATCTTTATGATGAACTTAAGGCAGCGTGTCCATTAAAGGAAGAAATAATTGGTGATGGATTTGATATGGTCATTATGAGAGAGCTTACAGGCGGCCTTTACTTTGGTGATAGATATACTAAGGAAATTGACGGATTGGAAACAGCCGTTGATACACTTACATACAACGAAGAAGAAATCAGAAGAATTGCAATTAAGGGATTTGAGATTGCAATGAAGAGAAGAAAGAAAGTAACAAGCGTTGATAAGGCAAATGTTCTTGATTCTTCAAGACTCTGGAGAAAGATTGTACATGAGGTTGCAAAGGATTATCCGGAAGTTGAAGTTTCAGACATGCTTGTAGATAACTGTGCTATGCAGCTTGTTATGAATCCTGGACAGTTCGATGTTATTCTTACTGAGAACATGTTTGGAGACATATTATCAGATGAGGCAAGTATGATAACAGGTTCAATCGGAATGTTATCAAGTGCAAGCCTTAATAAGACTAAGTTAGGTCTTTATGAGCCAAGCCATGGTTCAGCACCTGATATTGCAGGAAAGAATGTTGCTAATCCAATTGCTACAATTCTCAGTGCAGCCATGATGTTAAGATATTCACTTGATCTTGACAAGGAAGCAGATGCTATTGAAGCAGCAGTTGCAGCTGTTTTAAAGGAAGGCTACAGAACAACTGATATTATGTCAGAAGGATGCACACTTGTAGGAACTGACAAGATGGGCGACTTAATCGCAGAGAGAGTTTAATACATTTAAATAATACATATTAAGGAGATAAGCTATGATAAGTGATAACGCCAGAAGTGGTATGCAGCAGGCACCTGCACGAAGCCTTTTTAATGCACTTGGCTTCACAGCAGAAGAGATGAAGAAACCTATGATTGGTATTGTAAGCTCTTATAATGAGATTGTACCAGGTCATATGAATATTGATAAGATTGTCAATGCAGTTAAATTAGGAGTTGCTGAGGCAGGCGGTGTGCCTGTAGTATTCCCTGCTATTGCAGTATGCGATGGTATTGCAATGGGACATGTCGGAATGAAATATTCTTTAGTAACAAGAGATTTAATTGCAGATTCAACAGAGTGTATGGCAATTGCACATCAGTTTGACGGACTTGTAATGGTTCCTAACTGTGATAAGAATGTTCCCGGACTTTTAATGGCAGCAGCGAGACTTAA
>OIWU01001600.1_pt1 | contig 21616 bp, 19 predicted proteins | sample 1587711 | NCBI WGS metagenome assembly OIWU01 (sample SAMEA3888909, study PRJEB22519) | human gut metagenome | biome: human gut; feature: human-associated habitat; material: faeces | place: Denmark | collected 2010 | reverse complement strand
TACCGCGGCTTCCGCCACTCTGACGGCCTCGTCCCGCTCGGGAAAATCATCTCCGGTCTCGATATCCTTGCCGGTCACAGTGAATCGTTCGCCGTGCGCATTGAAAAAGCGGACTGAGGCACCCCTGGCTCTTTCCGCCGGGAAATGCGGAATACCGTGTTTCCCGGCTTTTTCTGTCCTCCAGGGAAAACGTATCAGGCAGGGAGCAGCAAGGAATAGTCATAGCCAGATCCGAAGCGCGGGCCTACCTTTTGTATGGAAATCCGCCCAGGAGTCCCACACCGTGCATCCCGCGTCCCAAAGAGCTCCGTCAGGCAGACGCGGGATGCCACTGACAGGATGAGGACATACGGGAAACCGGAAACACAGCCTGCCGCGCCTGAACTTTTTCAGAGAGCGCGGAGCCCGGGCGGATGCGTCTGAGGTAGCCCATGAAAAAGTTCCTTCTGCGCAGCTCATTTGTTTTCTGCTCCTTCGCCCTGTCGGTTCCGGGCGTTTCCCCGGTACCGGCCGCTCCCGCAGAAAAGTCTTCCGCCTCCCTGCATTATGAAGCCTGGATGAAGCAGCCCGTCCCCATCCCCAGGGCAGAAAATACGCTCCCCACCGTTACGGCAGAGCCCTGGTTCCAGGTTCCCGGCGGAGGCCGCGTGCTTGAGGGCGCCGTCATCGATGCAAAAGGCAGTCTCATTTTCAGCGACGTCACGGGGCACCGCGTCATGCGGCTCACGCCGGACAAAAAACTTTCCGTTGTCGTGGAACTCAAAGGTCTCTCTCCGGCCGGCCTTGCCCTGCACAAAGACGGCAGCATCTTCATCACCGCGGTATTTCCTGAGCCAGACGGCAGGTCTGTCCTGTCCGTTAATCCGGACGGAAGCAATCTGAAGGAAATCGTCCCCGCCATCGCTGGCTATGTTCCCGATGACATGGTCTTTGACGCAAAGGGCGGCTTTTATTTCACCGACTTCCGGGGCACCTCCACAGAGCCTTCCGGCGGCGTGTTCTACGTCAGCCCGGATTTCACGACGATTACGCCGGTCGTGCGGCACCTAGCCAGGGCCAACGGTATTGCCCTGAGTCCTGACGGGAAGACTCTCTGGATCACGGAATACGCGCGCGGCCTCCTGCACAGGGTAGAACTCGCCGATGCCGTGACGAGCCTCCCCGTGGGCACGGCCATCGCCTACCACTTCATCGGTCCGGCCCCTGATTCCATGCGTGCTGACGCCGACGGCAATCTGTATGTGGCCATGCACAGGCAGGGAAGGTTCCTCGTCTTCAACAAAAACGGCATTCCCATCAGCCAGATACTCATCCCCGGCCGTGAGCAGGGCAGATATATGAAGAGCACCAGCCTCGCCCTCTCCCCCAAAGGTCCGGAGGCCTGGCTTCTGGCTGGCGATGGCGATGCCGGGAACGTCTCGGACGTCTTCCGAGCGGGTGTTTTCGCACGCGGACTCTAAAGCACACATTCTCCTCCAATAGGCGGCAGGCCGGTCCTTTTCTCCGGGCATCCCGGCTCCTGGCTGTCCGGAGACTGACTGCCGGCCTGCTCCGCCACCTCCATTACCGGGGAAACGCTGAAAAACACGTTTCCCCGGTTTTCTTATCTTCCGGCAGACAGGAATCGGAGTCTCTTTATCCTGCGCCATGGGCTGACAGATCCACCGTGTGGCGCCTGGTTTCACATCAGGGGCACACCCCGCCTAAGGCGCAGCAGGCTAAAGGCTGTATCCTGTATCCATTGTTACCTGCCAGTCTGACTGCCGGACACACGCCGGTAAATTCCATCCAGGAGAATATTTTTTATAAGGCACGTTTCTCCCCGGCTAAACCAGACGTATCCCCCGTGTCTAAATGCTTTTGTGGTAGTTACCTCAGCCTGACCGTTTTTGATAGTGAAGTGCAGCTGAATATCCCTGGCGGTGCTTTCTTCGGCGGTTTGCGGCTCATACACCGCCGTCGTGCTGAAACTCCCGCTCACGGCAGAAGCCTGAGCCTGGCTCCATCCGAAACTCTGCGGTTTGTCTCTCTGCCACACGGCGATTTCCAGGCAGTAGCCGCCGTTACCGTCACGTCCAATGGTCAGATAGCCATCATCCCCCTGACGCCCGGCCAGACGGTAAAAACCCTCAAGAGGATTGGGCGACCCCGCAGCCCGTTCCGAATCAGCTTTGCTCACCAGGTCTTCCATAATCAGGATACGTTCCGCCAGAGCCTGAGCACAGGCCAGGGCTGCGTTTCCCCCTGCAGCTCCGGCCTGCTTCACACTTTCGTCAATGGCTGCGTCATTTTCTTTCTCTAATTTCTTGTATGTTTCTTCAGATAAGGCGTCAAAGGCTCTCTGAAGCCCGATCTCGTAACGGTCATACATTGTGCGGTAGGCATCATTTCCCTGATGCCACACCTCATGCTGCTGCGGCAGGGCAGATGCGGAGGGGCACAGACAAAAAAGAGAAAGAACAAAAAAGAGAAGAGGTATGGCCTTAGACATTGTCCGCTCCTTTGTCAGATTATATGGACTGGCCCCGTTCTGAAACTGAGGCGCTATTCCCTGAACTGTGTTTTCAGGCTCACAATGGCCAAAGCGTTCTTTCCTTTCCAGATATGAGGCCTGGCCTGCGCGGTAAAGCTGCCCAGGATGTCCTTTTCGTCGTCCGCGCTGTAAACTATTCCGTTCATCTCAATCAGATCATCCGCGCCCTGCCTGGCCCCGTCCACCCTCGCATGGTACACGGCCTCACCGGCAGCCCCTTCAAAATGATACTTCGTTCCATCGCAATGGAACCTGTCAGAGGGGGAAGCCGAATCCGGATGCGACGCGGAAAGACACTGCCTGAGATTATACCCAAAATAACGCCGGAGGCTGTCTCTGACAGAAGCGCAGTCTATGGTCAGAGAGCCCCACGGACATTCATGCGTGGCACAGGGCTGAATGCGGCTCCTGTTGTTCATGAAATTATGCCAGATGCCAAACCGAATCATCTCATAAGGATGAGCTGTATCGAGCACATCGTCAGCCGTAAAATTCATCATTCCGATTTCGGTGAAATTGGACAGAAATACGCCCATAGCTTTCCTGTCTGCCGCGGAAAAATTTTTTCCCGCAGATTTCTTTTCACGTATGAAGTCCCCTTCAAAACTGACACCGGCGCCCAGGATCCCGCTTTTTTTGAAGGACTCCGGTTCGGTGATGACTGCCGTCTCCCCATGAAAGACAATCCGGATAGGATTCCTGGCATCACTCTGATCCGCAGCCCACATGGCATTCCCTTTTAACCTGCCCTGGCCAGTCAGCTCACCGCTGTTAAAAGGAGCGTTCTTCTGGCAGGCAGAAATGTGTACCCCGTAAAGATCCGCTCCTTTTTTCTTCTGCACGGTCATCCAGCCGTCAAAAACCTTACTCTGCATCCGATACAGGCCCTGAATGCCTTCAGGATGAAGGCGCAGCCAGTCCCACGTCAGTTCGCGGTTCAGGCTGTCGCGTCCCTGTCCATAGGCATTGCTCCATGCTTCGGCTTCTGATGAGCCAGTGGATATTTCCAGCCTGGCCGATTCCGCCATTTCCGCATGCACGGCTTCCCGGACGGTGGCAAAATCCCGGGCATCAAGGCGTTTCATGGCTTTCTGCTCAGCCGCGGCATAGGCTCCGAAGGCTTTCCGGTATGCACCGTCGGCCATGAGCGCGCTGTGGTTTGCAGGAGCGGCGGCTGCCACAGACGCTGTCAGCAGCAGAAGACAGACCAGCGCAAAAAAGTTTCTCAGGTGAAGTGTATGCATGACGTCCTCCCTGGCAGCCTCCGGCGGAATTTCCGCCTAAAGCGCGTTCAGATTGATACTGATGATGAAGAGGTGAAGCCACAGGGTAATACCGGCAAACAGAGCCGGGATGAGAGAGCTGAACAGCCGGAGAATGCGGCTGCCGCCTGTGATGCTGAAGGAAATTCCGATCCCGTCCGGCAGACGCAGGAACGCCACAACCACAGAAATTCCCACAGGACTGCGGGAAGCCAGAAAACGAGCCGGCAAAGCAGCCGCATGGGCTTTTGCAGCCCGATGCCAATGCGTGAAAGTCTGCCGGGCAGGGACAGTCCGGCGGTATCACTGCCGGCGGATGCCGCTTCAGATGCTGCCGTTTCCCGCGTTTCCTCCTCATTCCCTTTGCCCCCCGCGGGCCTCCTGCCTCCCCGGAAGTACATGGTATCCAAGAATCCCATGATCAGGCTGATATCTCCTTCCAGCAGTTCCCGTTCTTCCAGAAGCGTTTTTTCACCGGAGACATCAAAGGCGTCACGGGTCAGAGCCATAAAGACAAACATCTCCCCGTTTTTAAAACGGAACGCCAGGGGAACGTCGAGCTTCTGATCAAGGAAATAAATACCCTCAATCATCTGTGGCGTCATAATGCGCATGGCGTCCAGCGGATCGTGCGCAAAAACTCCGAAGCGCTCCTCAAAGGCCGCAAGTTCCGTCTCCACCCGCTGCCAGGACCCCGGATTTGAGAGCAGGCGGGCCGCGCTGAAATCGCGCCGCACCACCAGCACAGAACCGCTGACAGGCGGGTCGGCGGCAAAGCGCATGACTCTGCCCTGAAACACGTCTGCCGGGACTTCACGGCTTCCCTCCCGGCTGTCTTCAGTGGTGGAGACACCGCCGCTGCCGTCCTGAATACGGATATCGCACTGCGAAAAGTCCAGACCGCGATACCGGGCAGCTATCAGATCATGGCAGTCTATCCTGCCAGAGGGCAGCAGCTCAGAAGAACGCAGGATATCCTCCCCAGGACCGCCATCAGGCTGAAAAGAAAGATTTTCAAAGACCTTTTCCAGTCCGGCCCGGACCACCTTTTCCTTGAAATCCCGGCTGTACCGGCTTCTCAGGCGCTGTGAGCCATACAGGATCACTCCGCCACACAGAGCCGCGCAGGTCAGGGCTTTTCCCCATTCCATGCCCAGGCTCAGGGCCGCGACCAGGACGACAGGAAGGCCCGCCCAGCCCAAAAAGGAAATCACGCCGGCCCTGATGCGATCGTATTCCATCTGCCGGGCCGCGGCGTCGCCCTTCGTGACCCTGAGGCTCCTGCGGAGACGGCGGACCCGCATGAATTTCCGGATTCCCCAGATCAGCAGTCCCGCAGGCAGAACAGGGCCGGCAAACTCGGAAAGAAGGGCAGTGACAATAAAAATGGCGTCAGACATATGGCGTGCGCAGAGTCCTTCTGTCAGGAGCGGGCTTAGGCTTGCCCCTGCCCCCTGAGGCCTGGGGACTGACTGTTCCAGTTACCCGGAGGCCGCTGGCATCCTGCCGGATTTAAACGCCCTGAGCGCGGGCGGACCGGACTCAGGGCGTGCGTCTGCTGGTCAGCTGGCTCTTTTGAAATTATATTTCAAAACGTTCACCCGCACGCTGCTGTAGGGATACCATCCCTTGCTGGCGTTGACCCTGCGTGTGAAGGTAGTCTTGAGTTGTTTGCTTTTGCCGGGGCCCAGAGCCGGGTTAAAGTTATAATTGATATCCACTTTCCTCTGGTAGGTCTCCTCGTCATTCCCATATCTGCCTGTTATTTTCACCGTGACGTTATTGAGGCGGCTGAAATACTCATGAGAAGTGATGTTTTTGACCGTGTACCAAAAAGTTATGCTCTGTTTTCCGCCGCTGGCCGGTCCGAGTTCGACATGCGTTACTTTAATACTTAAGGGACTCGCAGCTGTGGCCATATTGACGGCAGCCAAAACGAACAGGACAGCAAAAAAACACTGAGCGGCTTTTTTCAATATAGTCTTCATGATTTCCTCATAAAAAATCTGTTTGCAGGTTACAGGGAAAATTGCATTGCCACATCCTGTTTTTTCTCTTCCTCAGCCTTAAAGAAATCCTCCTTTTTATGTCCATGCAGGCGCCCCACAATGCTGTCCGGCCAGGCTGCCAGCATCTGGTTGAACTGCGACACATTCATGTTGTAAATGCGGCGTACGGCCTGCAGTTCTTCTTCGATCTCTGCAATGGATGCCTGCAGTACGCGGAAATTTTCACTGGAACGCAGTTCCGGATACGCTTCAGCCAGCACGTTGATTTTCCCGTGCAGGACATCCATCTGACTGTTGTCATCAGACCACTGTGCCATGCTCATCCCCTGACGCATTTTTACGATGCTCCCCAGGGTGCCGGCCTCATGCCTGGCATAGGCCCTGGTCACATCCAGCATCCTGGTCAGGGTATCGAAACGCCTGGTCAGTGCCACTTCAATGCCGGAATCGGATTCCCTGATTTTCACCAGAAGCCTGGCGAAACGGTTCATGGTCATGATGTACCACAGAGCCGCTCCCCCCACGGCTGCCAGTGCCGCCCAAAGCCAGCTGTTCATATACCCTCCCGGGTCTTTTCCTGCTCTGCGCTGCGCGCAAAACCGGTCATCCTATTCAATGCAGATACGGAAGTCCTCTCCGGACCAGCAGGCCCCGTCGCGCCTGGCCTGCCCCCAGCGGGAATTGATGCCGTCTCTGGTCACGCCGCTTACCTCGGCTGTTCCCCTGCTGATTTCAACTATGGAAACGGAAAGTATTTCCTCCAGCAGGGGTTTGCCGTCCTTCCTCCCAATAGTATGCCAGCTGAGCCCCCCATCCGTTCCTTTCCGGATCAGGCAGCCGGACGGCCTGTATGTATGCCCGCCGGACGTAATCACACATTTGCCGGGCTGAGCATCATCCCCGGCGCATGCCTGCCCGCAGTATCCCCCCAGACAGAGCAGAAATGTGCACAGACAGACGTTTCTTAAGAAAAAATAATGTCTCATACCTTCCTCACCTCTATGCAGTTTATGAGAGATTCGTTGGCGGATACTCCGGCATGAGCCGGAAGGAGAGGATTTCCGGTTCGAGTATGTCCACCAGGGCCATGAAGCCAAGCACCACAGCCAGAGCCAGGACTGTCAGAGCAATGACAAGAAGCATCCTGCCGCCCCGTTTCCTGGCACGGAAAGCTCCACAGGCGGCCCCGATCCCCATTCCGGACATGAGGATCAGCAGCTGGCCGGTCTGTCGTGTCAGCAGCAGAACCGCCACTATCCAGAACAGGCCTGCGCAGGCAGCCAGCGCCGCCGCAGTCACTGCTCCCCAGCGCATGATTCTATTCGCCGCGCCCTGCTTCGATAAGCGGTGAGCCATCGGACATCCAGATCAGGGAAAGATTCTTTCCGGAGGCAACATGCAGGCGCATGGCAGGGGCGGCCGGATTTTCTCCTTTAACGGCATCGTCCCAGTATTTCGCAGAAATATAGATACCCTCCAGGATGGCAGGATCTGCTCCGTTGAAAACTTCCGCACAGCTTTCTGCCATCACTGCCTCGGCATCGGCCTGCCCGGGCGTATCCGCGTTATTCCAGAAACGTACTGCATCGGCAATATCCATCTTTTCCCCTGTCTTCACATAGGCAAACCAGGGGCGGTAGCCTGCAGAGGACAAAGAGACAATGGTATCCGCCAGCACCTTCCCGCTGGGGTTCGCGTAAAACTCTATCTTCCTGATGGAGCAATCATCCACGTTTTTTCCGAAAAACACTTCATCATGATCGGGACTGATTCTGGCCAGCCAGGTTGTCCCCGCAAATTTCACAGGCAGGAAAAATTCATTCGTGAAAAATTTATTCGCGGGAGACGCCTCCATGATGTTCGCCGCACGCAGATCCGCCACGGTGCGGGCAGCAAGCACCTGCGTCAGGTCAGCGGGCGCCGCTCCTTCGGGGATCAGAGGCACTGCCTTCCCGGTGATACCCCCGGAGGTCTGCGTCTCCCCTCCGGAAGAATCTTTTCTGATCCGGAGATTGCACACGCTCATCTTCCCTTCAACAGTCGTTGCCCAGCTGCCTGTCCATTCGGCCTCTTCACCGGGATTGGCTTCCATCCAGGCCGCCAGCACTTCGGGGCAGCGCCTCTGAGCATGATCGTTGTCCCAGATGGGGCCGGCTTCAACATCAAAGCTCTCTCCCCGTGCAGACGGCTGGGCTTCTCCCTCAGGGACAAGTGCCGGAATGCCGCCATCGCGCAGGACAAAACGCAGAACCTGATTCGGGCCGGGAAGATTCATTGCCTCAAAGACATAGCTTCCTGTTCCGGCAAACACGGTAAGCTTCCTGAGGACAGAAGCATTGCCATCATTCATATTGATCCTGTTTCCGGGGACAAGATTCATCGAGGAGCCCATGCCGCCTTCACCACTTTCCAGATACAGATAGTTGATTTCCAGCGGCGAACCATTGATGATAGTTACGGTTATCTCCGCTCTGGCCAGAAGAGGCGTCAGGAGGAGGAGGAAAAATATCATCAGACATCCGGATGATATAAAACGTTTCATACCAGCATCTCCCTACACTTCTGCCCGCATGGTGCGGGGTAATTGTTTTAGTATTTAGTACCCAAAACAAAACAACGTGACTATCACCAGAAATTAGGTATAAGCTGTGAGACAAACTGAATAGCCTGGATCAGGTGAGGACAATACCATGGGAAGCAATCCGCAAAGAAACGGCTTTTACTACTTCTCTCAGCACCTTCGTGAAATCCTGGCGGGTATTCCCTCATATGGCCTGACGGTTATTGAGGCCCCGTCCGGCTTCGGCAAAACCACGGCCCTGCGCGAGTATCTGACACGGGAACAAAAAACGGCCAGAGTACGCTGGTATACCTGTTTCGGCGAATCAGCAGACAGAACATGGAGGGGCATCTGCGCCCTTTTCGGCGGCTCGGAAGACAGCATAGCGGATGAAATGCTGGAACTTGGTACTCCTTCTCTGGAAAATCTGGCCGATATAGCCTCCCTCATTTCCGGCTATACCTGCGCAGAACCCACGTTTGTCGTCATTGATAACTACCAGCTCTTTGACTGCCCAGTGCGAAAGCGCTGCATTGCCGCTTTTTCCGCCTGCAGTGATGAGAACATACATATCATTCTTGTAACACAGCCCCTCAAAGATGAAGGGGAGACCTTTCATGCCCAGCCGTATCTCAGCATCACGTCGCGTGACCTCTTTTTCGATAATCAGTGCATTGTCGAATACTGCAGCCTGACGGGCATAGACATCTCACAGAAACAGATAGAGATGCTCCAGAAAACCTCAGGCGGCTGGGTAGCCGCCATCCGCCTGCAGCTGCAAAACTACAGAGACTCCGGGGATTTTGTCGATTTCAGTGATATCCGCCCGCTGGTGGAAACTGCCATCTGGAACCGGCTTTCGCCCGAAGAACGGAACCTCATCATGGCACTCTCCCTGCTGGAGTCCTTCAACAGCAGCCAAGCTACCATTATGAGCGACGGCATGGCGTTTCCGGATACTGTCGCGGAGCTTCTTTCTCTTGATTTCTTCATCCGCTACGCAGCTGACAGACAGGCCTATATCATACACAGCATCCTGCGGGATTATCTTCTGGAACGCTTTTCCATGCAGCCGGCGGAATTCCAGAAAGCCGTGTACCACAGGGCCGCCCTCGCCAGTCTTGATATAGGCGACCTGCTGCAGGCAGCCCTCTTCTTCATGAAGGTGGAAGACTACCAGGCAGTTCTGGCTCTCCCCATATCCACCCAGTATGTCTATAACAATCAGGAGCGGGATATCACAGCCCTGTTCGAGAGCTTAATGGACAGATGCCCGCGGGAAATTCTGCAGGCTCACCCGGTTTTTCTCGTACTCATGGCGTATAATTTTTTCCGGAGAGGCGCCCATGTCTATTTCCGGCACGCAACGGAAGTTCTCAGAAGTCTGCTGGAACAGAACAAAGGCAGGCATGGAATCGGATGGGAAAAAGCCTGCGGAGAATATGCCATGCTCATGTCTTTCACCGAATATAATGATATCGCCAGAATGGGAGAGTTTCACCGCAAGGCCCTGCGTCATCTGAAGGCTGTTTCGGACATTCCCCGTTCCGAGGTATTCCGGGGCACTATGCCCTTCGGCACGGTCTCGGTTCTTTGCCTGTACTGGAACCGCCTGGGAGAGCTGAGCCATCTGACGGATCTCATGGACACCTACCTGCCAGTATATTCCGATTTGGCTTCCGGACACGGCGCCGGCGCAGAACATATTTTCCGCGCAGAGGCGTCCCTTGCCTCCGGCGATGACGGGGCTGCGGAACTCATGGCCTACAGGGCGACATACCGGGCCCGCAGGGAGGGGCAGTACGGGGTTATTCTCAGCGCAGATCTTATCCTGGCCGAAGTCGCTATTCTGCGCGGAGACGCCGAGTCCTATGAAATGACCCGCGAAAACATTGTCCGCAATATGAAAGAATCGGAGCAGCGTTCCGTGCTGCGCCTGGGCGAGCTATGCCAGGCAACACTGGATCTTGGTCTGGGACAGAGCGCGGATATTCCCCTTTGGCTGCGTGATATAGCGGGAATACAGCGGGTGGTTTACACCCACAGCATTCCCTATGCCCTGATTCTTTATGAGCACTATCTCCTTCTGGAGGGCCGCTACGAGGAATTACACAGGTGCGAAGACCTGATTATGCAGCAGGCCCGTGCGATGCACTATATTCTTCCGCGCCTGTACCATACCCTGTATCTGGCCATTGCCGAAGCGAGGGAGGGCAGCATGCCGGGAGCTGCCTCCCATATGAAAGAGGCTTTGCAGCTCGCCCTCCCGGACAGAATATATCTGCCATTTGCCCGCCTGGCTTCCGACCTCAAACCGCTTTCTGCTCTCATACCCCAGGAGCTTGCAGAATTGCGGGCCGTCTGCTCCCGCCGTGAACAGGGCGTAGCACGCCTTAAGGCAAAACAGGCAAGAGCTTCACTGCTGACTCCCCGGGAACGTGAGGTTTTCATACTGGCCAGGGATCGGCTGAGTGCAAAAGAGATCTCAACGCGTCTCTGTATCAGTATACACACCGTAAACACCATATTAAAAAATATATACCGCAAACTCAAAGTCGGCAGCAAAGCGGATCTGAAGAGTATTCGTGCTTTCTGAGCTGTTTCGGCAAAAGTTATCCTGATTTGGTAAAGCCCGAATCATCAGTGTGTCAGTTACCCCCGCCTATAGGGGGGGGAGTCTTCTGGACGGGATGATAAAAAAAATTTTTATGGTTTCTTATGGGCAAATATCCGCATCACCAGAACAAAGAACAGGGGAGTATAGTAGATGCCAAGGTCCATAGCTGTGAGCATTCCCGCCATTACCGCTGTTCTCAGCGCATTCTGCGCCCCGGCCCCTGAGCTGATTGTGAGAGGCACAACGCCGAGAATAAATCACAGGGATGTCATAAGGATGGGACGCAGGCGGAGTCTCGCCGCATCCACTGCAGCCGAAAACCGGGCGGTTGATAAAAAAAGCTGCCATACGTTACTTCCCTTCTGCCGCGGACGATGCGGGCACACCTTTGACGAGCATTCTGAGCACGGTTTTCTGTAGGCCATCCACGACCAGGAGCTCTCCTTCCTTCAGGCCGTCTTTTATCAGCCAGCGATTGCCGACAGCCCGATCAAGCGTGACATCGCGGCGTATCACCCGAAAAGAACCATCGTCTCCGGGGGCTTTTTCCAGCAGGAAAACAGCATGTCGTCCCGTACCGGTTATCGTGGCTGCTTAATCAAGACCAAAATTAACGAGGCAATAAATTATTTTCGAGATGAGGCGTCAGGTTATCTGTAAGCCAGCATAGCTCTCTCCTTTTTATATTTTGACCGGGTCAGGCCCGGAGCGCCATTTAATGGCGGGGACCCGCTTGCGGGGTGGCAGCCGTTCATTGGCGCGCAGCGGCTTTACCCGGCATGAAAAGTATAATGTCGGCGCAGCCGTGAGGGGAAAAGAGGAACTTTCCCCCACGGCCTGCCCGGCGGCGGGCGTTTCTTATTTCATGCGGCCGCCCGCGCGGCTTCCAGCAGCATGGCAGGATAGTAAACCAGTGCCGGAGGCACCCCGCCTATGGCTGAGTGGCAGCGCTCAAAATTATATTTCTTCACATAAATCCGAATGGCTTCGCGGGCTTCCCGGATGTTATTGTACTGGGTGAGGTAAGCCTCCTCATACCTGAAGGAACGGAACCACCGCTCAATCATGATATTGTCGGCCCGGCGGCTTTTGCCATCCATGCTCTGAAGCACGTGATTTTCCAGGAGAAACGTCTTGTATTCGTTACTGGTAAACTGGCATCCCTGGTCAGAATTTAAAATTTCCGGTTTGGCGATCCGGAAGGCTTTTCTGACAGCCTGAATAACCATGCGGGTATCAAGGGTGTCGTCTGCCTCCCAGCCAACGATACAGCGGCTGTACCAGTCGATGATGGCTGTCAGGTACAGAAACCCATGCTTTATGGGGATGTATGTAATGTCGATGGACCACGCCTGGTTGGGGCGTTTGATATCCACGTTTTTGAGCAGATACGGGAGAATCTGAGCCTTCTTCTGCCGTTTGGAAAGGTTCATCTTTGGGTAGATAGCATCGATGCCCATTTCACGCATAAACCGCATGGTTCTGAAGCGGCCGGCTTTGAATCCCTGCAGCCGCAGCTGCTTTGAAAGCTGACGGGCGCCCCAGGAGGGGTTATCTGTGTGGATTCTGTCGATGAGAGCCTTGCACGCAAGTTCCTCTTCAGCAGATTTATTGTTCCTGTGCTTATAGTAGATACTTGTCCGGTTGAGACCGGGGAGTCCTGCAGCGACGCGCACAGAGAGTTTCTTCTCCCGTTCCCTGCCGGAAGCGCAGGCTCTACTCTTCGAAAGGCTTTGGAGTAAACTTGTCTTCGTATCCTGGTCCAAGAGTCTCCTCAGATTTTTTTTTAAGCCAGTCCACCTGCATGGCGAGCTGGCCGACCTTTCTGGCGTAATCTTCCTTTTCCCTGTGCCCGGCGAGATATTTCTCCTTCCAATAGTTCTCGCTGGTGTCATCGAAGGCTTTGGAGCACTTTTCCAGAAAATCTTTTTTCCAATTTCGCAGAAGATTGGGAAGAAGGCTGTTTTCTGAAGCCAGAGAATTGAGGTCCTTCTCTCCTTTAAGAAGTTCGACACAAAGGTCAGCTTTAAACTGTGAGCTGAATTTCCGGCGGGTTCGCGACATGGGGATCTCCTTTCAGATGGGGATGTGATACCACTTTTTTTCATTAAACACTGCCCCGCCTTTTGGTTCTAAATCGTTAGGCCATTATAGAGATTTCGCTGCAAAGACTGCGGTTTTCAATTTACCCGTGACACTCCCAGAGGACGACCGGCAACGGAAAAGGCAATGGCCATCCTGCTTTATACTTTGGGCCTTTCGTTTAATGCCATAGCACGTATTTATGGAGTTGCAACATCGACCGTCATGCGTTGGGTCCGGGATTTCGCTGAAAAAACTTATGAAAAGCCTTCTCCTGGGGAAGCTGTCATCATAGAACTTGATGAGATGTGGCACTATTTGCATTCAAAAAAAACAAACTATGGCTCTGGAAGCTTATTGTCGCGATACCGGTCAACTCATTGACTGGGAATGTGGCAATCGTGACCAAAGCACTCTTGCAAGATTGATGGCAAGGCTTCGCCGTTGGTCTGTCTGGTTCTTCTGTACCGACAACTGGAAAGTATATCCACGGGAAATACCCGAGGACGACCTCATTCAAGGAAAACGGGGAACCGTGCGAATTGAACGAAATAATGCCCGCCAAAGACACTGGTTTGCCCGTTTCAAACGTAAATCCCAGGTGGTTTCAAGGTCCTTGCGAATGGTTGATCTCACAATATCTCTCTTTGCCAGATTTCATGTGAACGGGCAAAGAGAAGATATTTTATCATTCTTTTAGCAATACTCTCTAAAGAGAATCATGGCAGGCTATCAGGAATTTCTGCGTCTGCCGGAAATCCGGCCGCTCCATATCGAGTTCGTGGAGCGCAAGCGCACCGAACAGCTCCAACGTCAGCTGGAAGAGGAACGGCAGCGGCAGGAGCAGGAAGCGCGGGACAGGGAGCGCCGGCAGGCGCACTCCGCCCGTGGCATGAGAATGAGGTAAGGCGTCGGGGGGAAATCTTCGCACAGGCCGAAGATATAGCCCACTATGCTTCACTTGCGTGAAGCGTGGGCGACCGTCCCGCTCGACCGGAAAGACAAATCATCAATCCGGGGCATGGCCCCGGCGAAACACTGGAGGAAGCTTCATGACCATCACCGTCACGCAGCTGAAGGAAATCAGACAGGAGTTTGCCGCTCTCAAACCCGCTTCCGTCACATTGGACGGTAATCGAACCATGTCCGTGAAGGAAGCCGTCTTCGCTCTGGCCCCGACGCTGGAGCGAATGAAGAAGCGCGGCTTCGACACACAGGAGATTGTCGAGCGCTTGCACGAAAAGGGTATTGAGGTGAAACCCCAAACCCTGACCAAGTATCTGACCGAAGCCAGACGGCAACGGGAAGGACGAAAGGCAAAGAGGCAAGACACACCCCCGCCGCCTCCGAAACGCGAACAACGCTCCAGCTTCATTACTCCTGATATACCCGATGATGAACTGTGAACAAGAATCCATTGAGAGGAGAAACCATTATGGCAGGAGCTTACGGATATATTCGCGTATCCAGTACGGATCAGAACGAAAGCCGTCAGCGCATCGCCCTTGAGCGGCAGGCCATCCGGTCAGACCGCATTTTCATGGACAAACTGTCGGGCAAGGATTTTCAGCGCCCGCAGTATCAGGCCATGCTCAAAAAGCTCAGAGCCGGGGATCTGCTCTGCATTACGAGCATTGACCGGCTGGGCAGAAACTATGAGGAAATTCTGGAACAGTGGCGGATAATTACCAAAGAGAAGCGCGTGGATATCCTCGTTCTGGACATGCCTTTGCTTGACACCCGGCGCGACAAAAACCTGCTCGGTACCTTTATTGCCGATCTTGTTTTGCAGGTGCTTTCCTTTGTGGCTCAGAACGAACGGGAGAATATCCGTAGCAGGCAGGCCGAAGGTATCGCTGCAGCCAAAGGGCGCGGTGTGCGTTTTGGACGCAAAATCAAACCCCTGCCGGACAACTTTCTGGAAAATTGCGACCTCTGACGCAATGGCCAAATCTCAGGGCTGGAAGCGGCCAGAAGATGCCGAATGCCTCAAAGCACCTTTTACCGGAAAGCTGGACGGCTTCGGGAAAATGACGCTAATAGTGTCTAACAAGGTGTACTTTTTGGGAAAATCAATTTTTCTTCCTTTAGAGGATGTCCGGCATAAAATTTGCTTATATGAACTTTCTCCAAAGGATGTAGGCCAGAGCCAGATAGAGCAGCTTCATAAAATTGACGAGTGTGTTGTGGGATTCCATATTTTGGAAAAAGATGCGCTATATTTATCGTGAGTTTCGTTGCCATAAAGCGTACTATATGAGTAGGGTTATTGCATAAAAGAGTATCGTATCATCTCCTGTCACACAGCGAGGAGTTCTATGTCTGATATGTGGGGCCTGCTCGGGCCCGAAACGCTTCCTTCCCTGCGCCGGACGCGCGGTCTCGGGGTTGCCGCGTCCGTGCGGCGATTCAATGATTTGGCCGTGCCCGGGCTGGGCGGTGTCTGGTTCGGCAAGCAGATCTTCCTGGCTCTGCTGGGCGTGGCCGTGGCGGAATATGTCCGCGCCTGGGGGAACAGCCCGAACATCAGGAAGATATCGAATATCGAAGTCACCAATGCCGTGGAGGCCCTCGCCTGCTGGATGGCCTACCGGGAGCACGGCTGGACACCTGATCCGCGTCTGCGCGGCATCACCAAACTGAAAGGGTGGGACAGGATCACCTTTCAGCAGGCTCGGCAGCCCGGTTTCTACGTTACCCAGCCTATGCGCATAGCCACGGTCCAGCCCCTGCCCGCCCTCGGGCTCGTGGAGGCGGACAACACGCGCTTCAACTCGTTCCGCTGCTCGGATACGGGCCGTAGACTGATCGATGCGGTGACGCAGGGGAAAGCATCACGTACGGCCACCGAGGGAGATCATGCCCTGTGGGCGGAAAGCAACGCTACCATACAGTCCCTGGCCAAATGGGTACTGGACATAGGGCAGCGAAAGCGACTGCCGTCCGCCGACATCCTTTCGCCCCTTTTTCCCCTGCCCAATACGGCCAGGGGCGTCCTGCGCCGTGGTCTCTTCAAGGTTGGCCCCGATGCGAAGCGACGCCAGGATGCCTGGAACTGGATCGCCAGCCTCGAAGCAGGGGGCGCAGCCTCCTGGGAGCGCAAACCGGTGCAGCTTTCGGAGACACATTGGCACGACCTGCAGGCCGGTGCTTGCTTCTTCGCTCTACGTGAGGCGGCCATCACGGTCCTGGATGAGCTGGAGAGCCATATGGGGACCATGGCGTCTCCGTCTCTGGATCTGTCGGACCTGTCGAAGGACCGGCCTTGTGATCTCGAGCCGTTGATGCTGGCGGCGCAACAGTATCTGACCGTGGTGCGAGAGGGTAGGGATGAGGATAAGGATGCCCTTGTCTTTGCAGAGGAATGCTGTGGGGATGACATCGTACGCGCCCTCGTCCGTCGGGACGGGCAGGTCCTCCAGCTGCGGGGCGAGCACATTGTGCCCGGTCCAGCCTTTCGCGGCTCGCCGCAACGGCTCGGGGATGACACGGATGAGGAAGACGGACCGCAGCCCGCTGGTGTCCCGCTGCCGCCGCATATTTCATCTCGTGTCCGCAATCTGTGGCTGCTGCAGCAGGATATGGCAGGGAAGCTCGAAGCGCTGCTGCATCCGGAACAGAAGGAGGACGACGCATGAGCTGCAAGAAGAACGTGTTGCCCATGCCTTCGCTGGCCGGACATTTCGACGCCCCGGATGACCATGTCGGGCACTTCGGCTGGCTCTGCGGCTATTCCGCAGATGCGCCCTTCCTGGATGATGCCCTCACGCGCTTTACCCGGATGACGGCGGCGCAGCGGGCCGCCCAGGGGCGGATCTTCCTGGCCGTGATGCTCGATGCCAGCAATCCCCCCATCCTGTCCACCGATGTTCCCGGTGTGGCCCATCTGCTCCTTAAAAAAGGTCAGCCATTCCGCCTTCTCCACGCCAAGGTGGCCCTGCTCGGCTTCCGGCATCGAACGGAGCCCGGTCGCTGGTGGCTGCGCCTGCTGGTCTCCACCGGCAACTGGACGCGCCAGACCGTGGAGGAGAGCCTGGACCTTGCCTGGCGGCTGGATGTCACGCAGGAAGGCTGTGAGGAGGCCGCTGATGGTATCGGGCAGGACCGCGCCGACATCAGGGCGGCCTGGGATCTGCTGCAGTGGCTGCAAGGATATGTCGATACACGTCTGCTCGACGCCACGACCGACGGGCGTCCCAGTGAGAGCTCCCTTGCCCGGCAGTGTGTGGCGCGATGGCTGGATGCCTGCGGCGCCCGGGCTGAAGCGCCCCGCTTCTTTGACAGCCGGAAGGCATCCTTGCTGAAGGGGCTGCTGAAAAAACTTAATAATCATGGCGTGAAACGGTGTTCCCGTCTTGTTCTGGGGTCCGGCTTTTTCGAGTCAGGCACGGACGCAAGAAAGGAACTGGTGCCGTTGCGTATCGTTCGGGAGTTCAAGGAAAATAGTTTCCTGACCAGCAGGCCCAGAGTGGATATCTTCGTCGATCCAGATTCCTGTCAGGTCATGGCCAAAGCCGGTACTCTGGATTCCTTGAAAAATGCCGGGTTCCATCTTCGTCCAGCGGCGCCGCCGGAAGCCGTTTTCGGGGAAAGGGCGGCGACGCGGAACTTGCACGCCAAGTTTATCTTCAGTGCCGCATCCGGCAGGAAGGACGAGGACGCCTGCTGTGGCGCCTGGCTGTATCTGGGCTCCGGCAATCTGACGCGGCCGGGCTTTATCGACAAGATGTCTTCCACAGGAGGCAATCTGGAGGCCGGTGTCCTCCTGTTTCCACCCGAAGGCCTGCGCTGGAAGCAGAAAAATGGTGTAAATGGTGTGGATGCCGGAAAGGTCATCACCAATCTTCTGCCCGTGCAATGGGACACAGAGATCACGACCGCTGATGCCCTGAAATCTGGACCGGGCAAGGAAGAACAGCGGGAAGCGTTTTTCGCGCCGCCCGTGGCCCACCTGTTCTGGGACGACGGAGATGGCCAGCAGACCCTGGGTACTAGGGGGGACTGCCCGGCGTCACTGGAAGTTCTTAATCCGCAGGGAAGGCCATGTCCCCGCAAGGACGGTGTCTTCGAATGGAAGGATGCCCGCCCCTGTCTCGTGCATATCCGCTGGCAGGAGGAGGGCTGTCCGCAGGAGGCCCTTGTCCCGGTGGTGGACCGCTGGGGGCGTGTGGCTGTACGGGAACTGCCCGCCCTTGATACGGAGGATGTCTGGTGGCAGCTGGCCAGCTTCCCCCTGCCGCCGGAAAAGGATGACGAAGATGTCTCCGGCGTTGAAGAGGGAGGAGGAAGGGCAGGCAAGAGTATGGCCGCATCCGGCGGCTCCGCGACAGGAGCGGACTATCCCATCCGCCGGATGATGGAACTTGTCGAACATATCGCCGCCCAACAGACCGAGATCAGGGAAGAAGACTGGCCGCTCTGGTGCCTGCGTCTGGAACAGACCCTGATGCAGGCACGGGACTGCGCGTCCGTGGTCTACTTTCGCGAGGTGCTCAAGCTCGATCCTCTTTACCCTCTCTTTGAACCCTGTTTCCGTCCCTCATTCGCCGAGGACAGACGCTCAGAATGCGGCAGGAGATATGAAGATGCCTTGCAGGCGGTCAGGAAATGCTGGCAGGTCCACGAGCTGCCGGGACTGGGAGAAGATCTGTGAAGTGGGACGCCCGCAGGATAACGTGCTCACCAGAATATGATTTTTCCGTGATAGCGGGCCGGTAGGGAGGGGCGTCCGGGCCTAGGGTCTTTGGAGAAACACCGGTCATAAGGAATGAGGTCGGTCATCTATGAAACAGGGCTTTCGCGGTTGGGACAAGGTCGCACGACAGATCGAAGATATCATCGCAGGGCAGACGGTCCCGCTCAACGCTGGACAGAAAGCCAGTCTGCGCTGTTTGGCCGGGCGCCTGCCGCAACACGGCATGATCATCGCCGATGAAGTCGGTATGGGCAAGACTCGCATCGCGGCGGTGGTGGCCAGGGCTGTCAAGGAAGCGGGCGGTCGGGTGGCCATCCTCATACCGCCGGGACTAGGCTACCAGTGGCAGGAGGAACTGCGCCATATGGGCGTCATGGCGCCTCCGCTCCTGCGCAGTCTCCTGCAATACCTGTGTGAATGGCAGGAAAAAGAAAGGCAGTTCTGGCTGGATGAACAGGTGTTGCTTATCTCCCATATCTTCAGCAACTGGCGACTGGGGGCACGAAGCGAGCCCTGGCGCTGGCTCCTGCTCCCGGAACTCTATGCTCAATGGAGAAAGCTCGAGCACAGATGGCCGCGAGGCTACTGTAACGGCACGATGCCCCAGGATACGGACGTCCAGCTGACCGCCCAGCGCATCATCGCGGCATTGGACCAGGTGCCAGACACAACCCCCGCGCGACTCCTCATAGAGGAACTGACCAGGAACACCCCCTGGCCTGCGGCACTCGATGCCGCGCAATACGGCCGTACAGAGGCCCTGCGCGTATGGCTGGAACGCGCGGTGGGACTGGGGCTGGGCACCTTTGATCTGGTCATCATCGATGAGGCGCACAAGGGCAGAGGAAAAGAAAGCAGACTGAATAACCTGCTCGATCAGATCATCCAGGCATCCTTCCATGTCCGTCGCCTTGCCCTGACAGCGACCCCCATCGAACTCGATGCCGGTCAATGGACGCAGATGCTGGCACGTATCGGGGTCGAGGCGAGCGAGCAGCTTTCCGTCGCTGTCGCTGACTACATGCAGGCCGTGGCGGCCGTGCGTCTCCATCCCGGTGAGCAGCGGGACAGGTTCCGACAGGCCGCCCGGGCCTTCCATAACGCCCTGGGCCCCTACCTGCTGCGCCGTGACAAGCGGCAGGAAAGTACGATCCAGGCCTTTGCGGAACTTTCGGGAGAAGATTTCCATGCTTACCGGCGGGAGGAGCCTGTCCGTATCGATGTCTCCAGGCTGTCCCCGGACTGGAAACAGGCTGTCTGCGCGGCGGAATCCCTTTCCTTCGTGACCCGCCATACGGACAATACGCAGATGAAGCGCCTGCGTCTGACCTTGGCCAACGGGCACGGCATCGCCTCCCTGCTGGACCAGCCGCTTCGGGATGAAGAGGCCGACAAAGCGCAGCTGGAGGCCGAGCGTGAGGAATACGGGGAAGAGAGCCCTGCCCTGCCTGCAAAAGAACAGACGGGGGCCCGTAGCAAACGCGAGCAGCGTATGGACTGGTGGAGCGGACTGCTCCGACGGCCATTTGACTGCGGGAGTACGGTACTTTTTGAGCATCCGGCCATTCTGGCCGCTGTGGAACAGATCGAGCGGGTCTGCCGGCAAGGAGAGAAGGTTCTGGTCTTCGGGCGCTTCACCCGTCCGTTGCGCGCCCTGACGCAGCTGCTGAACGTCCGGGAGATGCTGCGCTGCCTGGATGAAGATCGCCCCTGGCCGCAATCCGTGTTGTCGGACGAGGAGAGCTGGAACGCAGTACAGGTCGCGGACAGACAATTGCACGGGAAAGGGCGATGGGCTTCACAGGCAGAGCTGAACGACGCCCTTGCCCGGCAGTACAGCCGAATCCGGCAAGAGCGCAGCCTGTTCCGGGATCGGCTCATCCGGGATCTTGAGGAAGGTTTCCGGCAAAGCCCGGATGCCTGGGCAGAGCGATTTTTCCAGGCATTCCGTCAGGAAATGGACGGGGCGGAGGAGTCTGTTTCGGTCCTTGTGGCCAGAGCTGTCCTGGAGATCCTCGGCCAAGATGGAAAAGCAGCCTCGCCCGGGCAGAAGGCCCGGGCCTTTGCCGATCTGATGAAGGCCGTCAGCGATCATGATGATACCAGTGAGGCGGACGAGCCTGATGACGATGTGGTGGCTGTACGCTGGGATCTGTGCCGCGAACGGCTGGAAGAAGAGTACGGCAGCCCACAGGGCCGCTTCGCCCGGCTCATGGACGGCAATTCCAGAGCCGCCACCCGGCGTTTTTTGCAACTGTCCTTCAACCGGCCGCACAGCCATCCACAAGTCCTGGTGGCCCAATCGCTGGTGGGGCGGGAAGGGCTCAATCTGCACACCGCCTGCCGCACGGTGGTCCTGCTGCATCCAGAATGGAACCCGGGCGTGGTGGAACAGCAGATCGGCCGGGTGGACCGCATCAGCAGTCTGTGGGAGAAAAAAATGATACAGTGGCAGCAGGCGGGTGCGTCCGGAAAGGCTCCCCGCATCCATATCCATCCCGTCATCTTTGAAGGCACTTATGATGAACGGCACTGGAACGTCTTGCAGACACGCTGGAACGATCTGCGGGCGCAGCTGCACGGTCAGATCCTGTCGCCGGATCAGGCGCGCGAGGACACGGAAACAGCGGCATGGATCGCGGAGATCAACAGCATAGCGCCGAATTTCTCGCCCGAACAGGGGCGGCGCTGACAGGGAGCAAAAGGGTATTTTTGAGGGAAGGGGCCCCTTGCGGGCAGATTGTAAGTTGTGCTGGGCATCAGAAAACGAGCATTCCAGCATCCGGGCCTGTCCTGAAGAGATGCGGTTTGCTGCCGCCGCTTCTTTTTCGTTTGACCGGGGCAAGGAGAGGCTCGAT